>ENA-ORXI01000005-ORXI01000005.1-sediment-metagenome-genome-assembly--contig:-NODE-5-length-126900-cov-6.081168_pt1 | contig 126900 bp, 140 predicted proteins | sample MGYA00237861_ERZ511468 | MGnify/ENA primary metagenome ERZ511468 (study PRJEB26299, sample SAMN06266213) | sediment metagenome | isolation source: Hudson Canyon methane seep mesocosm | place...
CTGTAGCTCACTTGGGAGAGCGCCTGCCTTGCACGCAGGAGGTAGACGGTTCGATCCCGTCCAGCTCCACCATTGACAGGAACTATCTTGAAAACACTAAGCGACATTGAAAATACAATTATTAGACGGCTTGCCATTATTATCTTGGCTCCTATCAGTTTACTGATCTTAATTATTTCGCTGTCCTTTCTATCACTCCTTCAATTTATTTCATCTTTATTTATAAGTGTGCGTGATGCACTCTATTATAGCCTTCGCGATTCTGTCTTATATGAATCTGTAAAACTAATTTCAAATGTTATTAAATATATGAAAAGGGCATGGTAATCATGAGTAATCCTCAATATAAAAATGCACCCAAGCAAGCCATCATCATTCGCACTGACTTAAAGATGCGTAAAGGTAAAATGGTATCTCAAGGTGCCCATGCTTCCTTAAAAGTATTTACAGATGACATGAAAGTTGAACATAGATCGCACTCTATTAACCGAGTGCTAAACTTTGAATCAGGCTGCCCTATGAGTGCGTGGTTGGATGGAATCTATAAGAAGGTCGTGTTAGCTATCGACACTGAAGAAGGCTTGTTAGCGTTACATAATCAAGCTATTAAAGCAGGTTTGCCAGCATCCCTTATCCAAGATTTAGGCTTAACAGAATTTAATGAGCCCACCTATACCGCAGTTGCTATTGGTCCTTGGTGGCCAGATGACGTTGATGAGATTACCGGTAAGCTGAGGCTGCTATAGTGGATCCCGAAATGGAAGCGCTGCTTAAAAGTGAAATGGAAGGGGCAATGAGTGGTGGTCTTGATGTTGGACTGATCGTTTGCTCGATCATCTTTGGGATGATCGGCTGGGTTGTATTTCGCATGGGCTGGAAGTCTGGTGACGGTACTAAAATATTCACAGGAGCTGCATTAATGCTTTACACCTACTTCATCCCTAATGTTGTTGTGGCTGTCATCGTAGGGATTGTTTTAACGGCTATCCCACTTGTTGTAAAAAGATAGGAACGGCACCTTATTTTAGAAAAGTTGATGTAGTTAACTATATTAACTTAATAGCTATTATAAAATATTTATTACTTTTCATAAACTATCAATAATTCTATGGGCTATCATGTCTAAGCGTGAACTTAAAAAACAGCTGCAAGCTATTCGCCAAATTGCTCATAAGATTGAAGTCACACTTCATGAAAAAAGTGATCAGTCCTTACCAGAAATTGATTTGAATTCACTTATTTCAGAAACCAATACTATTTTACTTGCCTTAAACAACCTTGATTTACCCCGACCTACTGCAGTCGAACCTCAACTGCTTAGTGTCGCTTAGGAGCTACCGTGATTAAAAATGAAACAACCCGTGTATTACAAGAGCTATCCGCATTAGCTGATGAAGCCGAATCAAAATGGCTGGAATTGTCAACCCAGGCTCAGGAGGAATTAGACAATGTTTTTCACGAGGGCGTCGGCCACCACATTAGGTGGTTACAAAATAATATGTCCAATCTTTTAAACGGTGATATTGAAATGAAAGAGATCCTTTCCAATGCTGATCATTTGGACGCCAAAGAATCAGGCTCTCTCGATCGTATTGATGAGCGAAAAAAAGATCTATACATTGCCCTTAATTCTGATCCAATGGATACGATTAAAGTTGAAGACTACTTAAAAGACGGGTTTGGCCGAGATATCGTTACGATCTTTGCACTTGAAAATGACAACATCATGTTAGCGGAGATGCTTGTCGAAATCTACGAGTTACAAGTAGGCGATGATATTGCCGAACTTGCCGAATCTGAAGTCGATCCTGTCACGCAATATAAGCCGGGCTTTTAAGGCTTATTGTATCGCTTTGCCAGGTTCTGCTTGGATTTTTCATTACAGATGAATTTATGTGCCAAGCCGAACCAGTGTGGGTGTACCTTATCTCCTGACTTTTCAATAAAAGGCTCACAAATGTTTTTGATTTGTTGACACAATTCAACGGTGAACTCTTTTTGTAAAGATTCCCACTCAACAAAGCCACCTGAATGCATAATCTCTTTTAATTGGTTATCTGTATATTCCGCCACTTTTCTTCCTTTAACTTGATTTTATATCATCATTATAATACAATTATATTATAATTTCCACTTTGGAGTTCCGAATGAGCCAAGAATCTACTGTTATACGTTCGAAAAGCATTGAATTTAATGCCCTAATGAAGAACGTTTACGCCTTGCTCTCTATCATTACCGCTATTGCTGCGCTCTCTGCGTTTGCAGCAACAAGCATGGGTATGCCAAGACTTCCTTGGTGGGGCGTCCTAATAGGCTTCTATGGCCTTCTTTTTCTAACAGAAGCCACTAAGAACAGTGTTGCCGGTTTATTCTCTGTGGCAACCTTAGCAGCCTTCATGGGGGCCACCTTGTCACCTATATTGCATCTTATCGCAGCAAATGGGATGGGTAACCTCATTGTTGTTGCCTTTGGTGCCACGGCGGTTACTTTTGCAAGCTTGTCTGCCTACGCGATCATTACCAGAAAAGACTTCTCTAAGATGGGTAGTTTCCTGTTTGTCGGGATTTTAGTCGCTTTTCTAATGGGGATAGGCAGTATCGTTTTTAACATCCCTGCAATGGGCTTGGCAGTGTCTGCTGTATTTGTTTTATTGATGAGCGGATTAGTGCTTTATGAAACAAGCGGCATGATCCACAACCCTAACCAGAATTACATTTCTGTTACGGTTGGCTTGTTTGTCGCTATCTACAATTTGTTTACGAGCCTTTTGCATTTGCTGATGGCTTTCTCGGGAGATGACTAATAATGAAGGCTTTCAGTTTTTCTGCTCTATGTATTTTACTGTCATGCTTAACACCGCTGCAAGCTCAGGAGCTTTCTGACTCTACCTCATCCAATGTGACTATTACTGCAGGAAGTCTCGAGCCTTTTGGCTCATCAGGAGTCGGACGCATACTTTATAGTAGCACCATGTTTGACGGCGCGGAAACCGTTCCATTTTGCAACCATTATAGATGTGGTAATGGCTATACACAGTATAAGGTGGTGGGGAATAAGATTTTTAGAAAAGATCGTTACACAAGCTACCAGTACGTTGAAGTTCCTCGCTGCACCGCCCCTAATAAATGTCAAAACTATAGAGGGACCATTTCTGAATTCTCATTGGATGGGGTCGTTCTTTTGGGTTCTACTAACGCAAACACTATTTCCTACTACGCCACCTCCGCCTATCCAGGCTCTGTAACGCCAAGGATCTTCAGTGCAGGCATCACGGGAGCAGTTATTTCAGGCTATAAAGTTAGATGGTTAAGGTAGCCTAATGTATAAGTCAGGAAATAAAGCGAAGATAGATAAGTATAATGGTCTCTATATGGACTTAGCCCATCGCCTTGCGATGATGAGTCACGCGCGGAGAAAGCAAGTAGGTGTTATTGCTGTTCGGGATTACACCACTATCAGTGACGGCTATAATGGTATGCCTTCTGGCATGGATAATTGCTGTGAAGATCCAGAAACCGGCATGACCCGTCCAGAAGTATTACATGCTGAAAACAATATGCGTGAAAAACTAAGGCGCTCTGGAAACAGCCTCGAAGATTCAGATGTGTACTGCACGCTTTCTGCGTGTGTAAACTGTGCTGAAATAATGATTGAAGAAGGTGTTAAACGTTTTCATTATGCTGAAGCTTACCGGGACAATAGTGGCATCTTATTACTTGAAGAAAAAGGGGTGGAGTGTATTCAAGTGTTTGCGACCATGCCTTTTGATTTGATTGATAATACCCTTGAGATAGAGCAAACTGCTCGTAACTTAAAAGTGAGTATGAGTTAACATGATTAAACGCCAGTCAGAGGTACAAATAAAGCAACACAGCGATTTATTTGTCGATCACCTCCTATCTATCCATAATCACGGTAATTATCCTACAGAGCGCGTTCAGGATGAACCCGAGCTCGAGCTTCCCTGTTACTCTACACGCCTTTCTTTGCGTCAAGATCGCACTATAGAAGACAGATTTAAGCGGGGTAAGTTTTTTCTATTCGATCCGTCTACCATTTCAGATTTTACCACTGACGTACTCTATCGAAAAAGGGGAAAGAGTGAAAAGTCAGTGATCCTTTAGGATGAACGAGAAGGGCTCCTTTTTGATTTGTCGATCATGAAAGACGTGCCTCATGATGACAGCTCTAACAACACAGACATTACTATGGCTTTAACTGTCTACAACCCTGAAAATAAGACTATTCGAGATCGGCTTGTTAAAGAAAAGGCCCTTTCCAGTTTAATAGAACACCTGTTAGTAAACTTGATATTTTTAAAGATGGTGGTGAAGCGTACAATCTGATCCATTGGAAGATTACCGCAGACACCCTCTTTATTGATCTAACCACGGGGGAGGATGTCGACGTGTTACAGGTCGACCTGCTAACCGGATCGGTCAACCTTAATAATATAAATCTGGAAGATGATGATTTCAATTACTCACTCCCCTTTATACCTAAAGCAGTCCAGTACATTTTAGCCGTTAACAATTTAACCGGTGACCTTCTCGGTGATATTACTCGGGAAGTACCTAAGCCGGCTATTTAGGCTGACTTGTTAATACCTTCATCTCGAAGCTCATCAATAATATAGCCAAATCGATTCGCAGATAAATCCTCATCAGAATAAGCATCTCTTATTTCCTGCAGTTTGTTTTCATTGTATAGCGCTTTAATTTTAGCGTTATCCTGATCACTAAAGACTGCCGCTGTATATAAATGCTTGTGTGCAAAAGGCTCTGTGTATTTTCCATTTCTGATCTGCTTACTGATCTCATTCATCGCTTTCTTAAAATCAAGCCGCTCACCCTCTTTAATTTTGGACTGCTGGCTAATCAAATCAGACACGATCCATTCTCTTAATTCAGGGATATTGCTAATGGCCACTACTTTTTTGCAATATCCTATTAATGTCGACAGGTATTTTTCTTGAATCATATTGAGCTTGCGGGTTTCTTTATTTATTCCCTCTTCTAACATGAGTACATTAACAGGACTACTCTGCTGCTTATGGTGAACAATGATTGTAAACGAAACCAAATCTTGACCACGAGTCTTACTGTAATCCACCTCAATATCATATTCTTTATGAGAGTTAATTTCTTCAACAGCAGGCTTTAATACCTGACTATTAAATCGCTTCCATTCCTTGTACTTGTTTTGGTTATAAAAGCCCAGCTCTTTACGAAGATCTTGAAATGAAATTTTAAAGTCACCTTTAAAGGCGTGAGATTTAAAGACCTCATAAAGCCTAATCGTATTGCCGGAGTTTATTTCCTCGAGTAATACCAAGTCCAATTGACAAAACTGCTCAATCGGCACCATCTCTTCATAGATCTCACTGGGGATCCGAATATGAAGATGATCTTTATCCTCTTTAGGATCGTACTTTATTCTGGGGAAGATGGAGATAAAGTCAAAGCCCTGCTGACCATACTCATCAACAGACACATTCTTTATTCGTTTAGTCATTAAGCGCTCAGCCACATCAAACAGCTGACTGGCTCTATTTTTAGATTTAAGCAGCGACCGGTCAAGTAGCTTTATCGGCAAGCGAACCATAATGCTTTCATCTGAAAAGGACTCAATTAAAGACTGATCTTTAGATAAGTAAAAATCCTTGATTACATTGTAAACCTCCAAAAATAAATAACGCTCTATTTTTGTCCAGGAATCATCGTACTCACCCAAACTGAAACTGTGATTAATGATCCTAACTTCCCGACTTTGACTACCTGACATCTTTTTCTCCATACCACCCGCCATGTTCAACTCTTTAAGCGAACCATACGCCACTTTTTTTCAAGATGCGAACTTATTCCTAAAAGAGAAGACCTTCATAACTAAATGAAGTTACCTTTCCTCCTTAACTGTGTAACCTAAGTTACTAATTAGTGAGCTGTTAGCAAGTAAAAAAGACGCCTTAAACTCTAAAAGCTATCCCTAAGCACTCTAAAAACAAAGACCTTTAACAGCTAAAGTAGCGCCCCAGCATCATAATTAAGGCGTACTTAACAACTAATGAGAATATGTAAGCACTAAAAACCAAGACCTTCAGAGTAAATCAAGTGACCTTTATTGCAAAATTAGGAGGCTATACAGCCTAAAACAGGCGACCTAACACACTAAAAGATAAGGTGCCCCTTATTTACAGGTATTTGAGTGGGGGGCTTTATTTTTCCTAATTCATAAGACTTTCAGGAAAATGCTGCTTTCCGAACATGATTTAATCATTTGTCCTAAAAGCTAAGACCTTCAGATTAAAAAACCCTAATTCATAAGACCTTCAGATAGCTGAATGCTCACCAAGGGTAGTTAATACCTATATGCATCAATAGTTTTCAGCTATCTATCTTAAATAATAATGGAACCTTATCTGTAGCACGATCTTGCTTGAATTCAAAAAATAAGACCTGTTTTAGCCTCCAGATGACACTTTTACCCCACAGTAAACAGGAGTGTTAACAATGCGCCGACACCTATATTATCAAGCAAGCCCCTGTTACATCTTGTTACAGCTTGTCTTGAGGCATTAATTGACGGCATCAGTAGATCCTAATTCATAAGACCTTCACTATTATTCCTCCTAATTGTTAGGACTTTCAGCCGGTATTATCCTAATTCATAGGACCTTCAGGTGGGACAGGTCTAATTTATAGGCCTTTTAGACTGGAAGCACGCTACCTCCTAAAAAATAAGACCTTCAGCTTAATAATCCCTAAAAGGTAAGACCTTCAGATGCGGTTGAATGCGCTAAGTGAGCTGTAGTGTGATCTAATGAGGTGTGTAATACAGGGATGGCGAGCCAGCATGACGATAATGAATTAAAGTTGATGAGGCTTTAAGGGGGCTCTACTATTAAACGATCTGTTTTTTAGTTTGAAGTCGCACTATTTCAAGCTTCCTAAAAGGTAAGACCTTCAGCCTCTATGAAGCCCAGCTATAGCGTGTCATACAAGAACGCCTCAAATCTAAGACCTTCGTAATAGAGCAAAGAGATCGGCGCTGTGGATAACTTTTCAACACATTCCTAAAAGGTAAGACCTTGAGAAAGAGGATTATCCTAATTCATAAGACCTTTGTGGATAACTATTCCTAAATAATAGGACTTTCAGGGCTGAAAACCTAAAAAGCAAGACCTTCACTTGAGGTTTCTCTTTTGATTCAATAGCTTATGAGTGTCTAAATACTCTTAATATATTCTTCTTACAATATCCTTATATAAGAATATTGTCTTACCTTGCTATCACAAGGTAAAAACAAAAAAAGGCAACGCTTAAGCGGCATCATATCAGCTACTTGATAGGCTTACTTTGTTTTTAGAGAAAGTCACGCGATCGAACGATACAGTAAAGCCCGCAGAATTACGGTGACCACCCCCACCAAACTTAGCAGCAATAACCGCCACATCCTGACCTTTATCATGTGATCGTAGGCTAAACTTGATTTCATCATTATGGAAGGTATAGATAGCTGCAAAGTCATTGCCTTGAGATAGTTGGTGACCCATATCACTGGCAAACATAAAGGGTGCATTACATACGGGCACTTCAAATCCTTCAATATGCAATGTCGATAGACCTCTACTGAGGATCTGGTCTATTTGGTTCTGCTGGTTTCTTACAAGCAACTTACCTTCTTGAATCATTTCACTGGATCCTCTCAATGACAACTCTGTCCACACGTCAAAATCCATAGGGTAAGCTAACAGTGAAAAGAAATAATCATCACAGCTTGGTAGCTGCTTTAACCACAAGTCACGATCCTCAATGTAAAGAACAAGATCGGGGGCGGGTTCATCTTTAAAAAACCACTTCCACGCCAGACTTGCGCCAGACATATTAACGTTATACTCACCTTCAATTACGCCCTCGGCAATCAGTTTATTAATCACGTCGCCACCTGTTTTATGGTGATCTAAATTAATAACACGATTGGCTTTAGCCGCTAATTCTCGCAGCTGCTCTTCAGAGTAGGTAAAGTCCGCAATATAAACATCACGACCTGCTACATTTTTAGGGGGGTTATCCCTTTCGCCAAAGGTATAGGTACAGTTGTCACCCAATACTTTATGTGCAACCCAGGCTGCACCAAATCCATCATGGCAATTACCGTGATAAACAAAAATCGGTTTATTGCTTGGCATAATATAAATCCATTAATGTTGTTTCTTTGTTGCAAAATCTTTTAATAAATCATGGCTGCACGTCATACAAAGGTCAGCGCTCACCTCCACCATATCTCCCCAGATGGAATCGAAACCACCCACGAATTTAATGGAAAGCACTTCTTGGAATTCATAGGCATCTTCGACCTCAATGACCTTATGGCATCGGTCGCACTCAATCGCCACCACTTCAGTTTTGGTCACAACGGAATTCTGAGTGTGCTTCGTCACGTTTAATCTATCTTGGTGTCGATGGTTTTCTTGGTGAACTTGCTCATTACCCATCCCAAAAAAACAATAACAAGCAACACTATAACAAAACCAGCATCTTCACTCATAAACTGCGCCGCAAGATCGTCTGCACTGACTGTGAAATCACTCTTCACCTCCACAGCTTCTTGGTGATCCATGACGTCAGTCTCCGGATTATCCGCTGGGAAATCAAGCTCTTGTGCGCCGTCACTTTCCAGTGGGACAACATCAATAACTGCATCTTCCATTACTTTCCTACTCCAAATGAAGACTCAGTAAGCACCTTAAAGTAACCGACCATTGTCATGAGTAAAAACAAACCAAACAATCCGAAAAGCAAGTAGATACCCACTGTTACACTGCCCACAACAAACGTAATTATGGCAGAAATGACAATGCCGGCAAAAAACACGGTATATAAATTTTTAAGCCAATTCATGTGAGACGTTAACATAGTCATAGCATGGTACTGCTCACCATCCAGATCGACCATTTCATTAAACCGGTTCGCCTCTATTTTCCCCTTTAATCTTATAAAAAGAAATGCCGACACAGCAGCGGCAGGCAGGAAGATGGCGCCAAGAATATTAATAAAATAGAGTGCAGCAAGCTCAGCCTTAACTGATTTAAGAGTTAATTCCATTTTTTAAAACATCTCCGGTAGTTGACCGCCAAAGATGATAATTTGCTTACCTTTAGCAAACAAGAATCCAGCATCCTTCATGTCATTGACAACTCGCCCTGCTACCTCTCGAGAGCAACCCACAATTAATGCTAAGTCTTGACGAGAAATACGAAGCTCCGTGCCACGCTCATGATTAATTCCAATACCTGTTCCACATAAGCGATTTAATGTCGCTCTAATGCGCTCCTTGGCATCCAAGTTAACCATTTCGTTAATTGTTTTACGTGTTAAGCCTAAGCGGAAAAGGGTCATTTCGACAAGAAGGTCTCGCATTTCCTCGTAAGCTTCTGGATCTGCCACTTTAAATCTGGCTAATGCCGCCTTCCCCATGACCGCTAATGAAACTTCTGTTTCTGTCTCGATCATAGCATCATGCTGAGCTGTTCGGCTGCGCACCAGCATTAAACCCTCACCTAATGTATCGCCGCGCTCAAGGTACTCAAACAGTACATCATGCCCCTTATCATTATAGGTGTCGCTATCCGACACTTGATCGCAGGTACCAATTCGCCTTAATCTACCCGTAATAACGACGCTCATCGCATCAACATCTATTTCGCCATAATAAATGGTTTCACCCTTTTTATACTTCTTTTCGTGGGCTAAATCGATAAACTTCTGAAATGATTCAGGGAACTGCGCCAATATATGTGGGTTAAGCTTCATGTCGTAAATTCTCTTGTATGTAATAATTTGTATTATACACAAGATACACTAAATAGCAACTAATTGTAAGTAATGTCACATTTTTGATACAAACATATAATACACATTCTAATAGTTAAACTTTTTCTTATTTCCCACTGCAGAGTTCCACGATCCACGAGCTTTGTTTTGAGGTTTACCTTTATAGTTTCCGCCAGATGATTTAAGCTTATGATGCTGATTAAACTGAATCTCTTGAGCGAATGGAGATACCGTGAAACTCTTACCTTGAGCGGTAACGTATTTGTTTGCATGGTAAAAATGAATGTACTTTTTGGCACGGGTTATCGCTACGTAAGAAAGTCGTCTTTCTTCATCTATATCGGTTGCTGTAAGCTCTGTGGCATCCTTTCTACTCTCCATAGGGAACTTAGACTTAGTGAAGCCAATAAAGTGAACATGATCCCACTCCAAACCTTTCGCCTTATGCACCGTGCTCACTGTTATGGCTTTGGAGGCGTCCACCTTTTCAGGATCCTCTTGTTCTAATAAAATCTCAAATAACTCATGCCAGTTTTCACAGTTCAAGTTTTTAGACCACTGTTCAAGCTGATCTAAGTTACCTTCGCGACGATTATAGGTTGCAGGATTGCTTTTACGTTCCGCCTTAAACATATCAAGCGGTGCAAGCTCTTCACGGATCACCGTGATCCAATCAGCTGGAAGGTTGTTACGAAGATAGTTGATGACCTTTCTAAAGTGAAGCAATGTTTCCCGTGCTTTTTTCATTGTGACCATGTTTATGCCATCATCACTTAGTAGCGGCTTACCCGTTTCATCTGCATGAGCAACCAACAATGCCAGTGCCTTATCACCCACACCTGGCAGCATTTTACGTGCAGTCCATAGTGCCGCGCTATCATGGTTATTAATGACCATACGTGCCACTGCAATACAGGCTTTAGCCTCTGCTCTATCCATTAGTTTAGAGGTTCCTGCTACTTGATACGGGATCTTAGAGCGAATAAGCTCGCCCTCAATCTCAGTTAGCATCATATTTGTTCTATAGAGAATAGCAATATCACCAGGCTTAGAGCCTGTTTGAATTTCACGTCTAATACGCGCTATAAGGTCTTTACCCATCGTAAAACTGTCTGGTGCGGTCACAAGGTTTACCTCACCTCTCGTGCTGTGGCTTGCCATTGACTTCGGGTTTTTCTCAAGGCGTTCTTCATTTAATCTTACTTGCTTAGTGGCTTTACTTACAATTTCAGGCGCACTTCGGTAGTTACTTTCAATGAGGTACTCGGTTGCTTTAAAATCATCCATAAAAAGTGTCATGTTTTCAGGTTTAGCACCACGCCAGCCATAGATAGACTGATCATCATCTCCCACCATAACCACATTCCATGATCGGAAAGCCAGATGTTTAACTAATTGATACTGTGCCAAGTTAGTGTCCTGGGCTTCATCGACGATTAAATGTTTAATTTGATCTGAATATTGAGCGGCCACATCAGGATTGGCATTGAATGTTTCTAATGGTTTTAAAATAAGATCATCATAATCAAGTAAGCCATTTTCTTGGGTAAAGGTTTCATAACTCAATAAGGCTTCAACAATTTGCTCGTCGGTTAACGGACCTCCGCCATCTTGAGCTTTAAGAAAGTGACGCATATTATTAATAATCTTAACCATATCTTCATAGCTGGTGCCAGCGCGTAATGCTTCATTCTTACAATAACTGTAGCCACTTTGCCACTGTACTGAGGGGTAATTTGTTCTATCTATGCCCACCTTATCTAATGAAAACTCAAAAATCTTAGCCTGATCTTTATCATCCATAATGCTAAACTGCTTAGGTAGCCCAAAGCGCTTAGGTGCTCGACACATCATCTTAAAAAAGAAAGCATGGAACGTTGTTGGCTCAACCCCAGATTCAAAACCTAATCGCTCTTTAAGGCGAACCTTCATTTCATTAGCCGCTTTACGAGAGAATGTCAGCATAACGTAGCCAGCGGGGCTTATTCCTGCAGCCAATCTGCGGCTGGTTAACTCAATAACAACAGATGTCTTGCCACTTCCCGCACCAGCAACGACTAATGCGGCGCCATCTTTATGACGAGCAACAGCTTCTTGTTGTGGATCTAAAGGGAATTTTGGATCTGAAAGCTCAAATGCCGGCAAGGGTGCATCATTAATGCTGGCGCCCGGAATAAAGAATGGTTCTTCGCCATTTTTAGTGACTGAGCCATTTGTTGAGGGCGCTGCAAAAGCGTCATCTTCAGAGAGCGTAGGCACATTATCTCGAGCTGCATCCATTTCATCCTCGTCCATAGAAAAGCTATCGCTATCCATGGTTTCTTGAAATGAGCTTTCATCGTAACTATCCAGACCAGGCATAGAGTCAAAGAAGCCGTCGGCTTCAATAGGTTGGCCAAATAGATCTGTTTGAGGTTGTTGTGCTTCAGCCATAGTAGTGCCTTATTGTTTAATAGATATTATTTATTTTTAGTAGATAGGTATGCGTTAATCTGCATTAGCTGAGAAGCAATCAAGGTCGAACGCGACGTAACCGCGATAATAACCAGTATCACTGCAAAGTTAAGTGAGTAATTATAGATATAAATAAATAACATACTCATGACTAAAGCCCACCCTCCCAGTTCTGATGCTGCGATTTTTCGCCATTGTTCGATCTCACTTAATTCCATTTTCTTTATCTTAAGGAATTGCCCTGTATGTGCCTCTGAGCCTTGCTTTGACGGCTTTAAAGAGCTAATCATATTCTTGGCAATGGAGAGTGCCTCTTTTATTCTTCTCGCCGATCCTGAGACATTTTCTTTTGTGCTCTTTACACCTAACGACCATACAAAGAAGCCGCCTGTTTTTTTAACTATTCCCATTTTGTTCTATCCTTTAATAATTATTCACCACGAAGAGCCTGCTCTAAAAGAGCGCGATCTTCATTGGTGTTGTTAACTTGGTGGAGTTGCTCTTCCATTTTTAGCCGCCAATTTTCCCACAGGTGCCCGCCTGAAGCGCTTGCAATTAAGGCTTCGCTGCCACGACGGGAGTTTATGTCAAATTGTGAGGACTGGCCGCTCATAATGTTTAGCTCGGTTTAAAGTTTGCTGACGGATCCATCCACTGACCTGGATCGGGGTTTGCCACTATCACAGTGCGTGTATCCTGTGTCGAGGCTCTAAACTCCTCGATCCCCTCAAGGACATTCGCCGCTACCGCAATACCATGTGGCATTGTTGCGTGGATAATCCCCTCTTTAGCAATTTTGTCCTCGACATTTATTTCTTCACCACCTTCTGGGGGAGCGTTAAAAACAGCCCCAAAACCGTGCTTAGCGACTAAAGGATTATTAGGGCCGTGATCAAATATAAAGTTCATAGTAGTACTCCTTACTGACTAAGTTGAATTCACAATAGCATATTTTTTAATGATTGTATATAATGTGTAGGATACAAACCACAACATTTATGCTTATTAGTGAGCTTCATCTCAAAATAAAAATAGAAAAATTGTTAAATTATAATTACCCAAAAAATTAAGGCAGGTTTATTATGACACTATATGAAAAGATACTTCGTGAACTGTTTCAAGATTTTAGCTTTTTTGCTGTTGATGCAAGTAACAATGAAAAGGTCTACTTATCCTTTGATGAGGTCAACGATCCCAAAGGGTTAAGCGGGCCATTAAACTTATTTGTTGCTCAGTACATGGTTGCACTCAACCTATCTGACAATCTGGTTACGTCCATGGATGAAATGGGCGTAAAAATAACAAAAGACCCCAAAACATTATCCGGCGTCTCTATTGAGATGGGCAATGGTACCATCCCTAACTCTCTTAGAACCGTCATGTTTACGCACGCCCTCTTCTCTCAACTGGGAAGCGAATATGAAAATGAATCGCCAGTCGCTGGATCAGAAATAAATATCACAGGTCTCTTTATACAGGGGCGTGATTTAATTAATATTTATTTCGCGCAATTAAGTGAGATCCTTTCTGCAACAGCAGAACAAAAACAAGCGATAGTCGACTTAGCTGAACAAGGCAATCAGCAAGCACAAGAAGTAGTTGACAACATAAAGCAAGATGTCTCTGAGGAAGAAAGCAAGCAAGATAAAACTAAGGAACCAAGTAAAAAATCAGATAACTTAGATCCTGTCTCGCAGATATTACCGTCAAGCGATACACTTGAGGTCGAGTCACCTGTCGCTGACGAGAAACCAAAGAAAACATTAAAGTCTGATCCTGGAGCATAAAATGGCAGAGTCATTTAAAGCAAGACCTTTTACAAAAAAGGAACGGATCTTAAGTAGCGCCTCAGCCTCAAAAGATGACGAGGGAAGCGATGATTTATCCGCTATCGATTCAAAGCAAGAAGAACCATCTATCAGCAGCGTTTTAGACACGCTGTTTTCACCTCCCCCTATTGACGAGGATGAAGCCGCACCTGAAGATGAAGAGGCCGCCTTTTCTCCACCTCCATTTCTTGATTTGGGCAGTAAGGGAGCGGATGCAGATCCTGAAGATGATGAGGTTATGTTTAGCCCTCCTTTGGATCCAAATCCAAATGAAGACATTCCTTATATAGAGCCATTCTCTGTTGAGCCTGTCGATCTGGATGCTGAACTTGAAGAACAGCTTGATACTGAGATCGAGGAGGATCTTGAGGCGTCACTGGCAGAAGATAAAGAAACAGCAAAGCTTGATGATGAGTGGGAGCAAGAATTTGACGAAGAAATAGAAGCGCCCGATCTTGATGGAGATAAAAGTTCAAAAGGTCTCCGCGCTATGGCTTCTGGAGCAGGATCGGCAGAAGATGATGAGCTTAGCTACCAACAACATGAAGCCCGTGTAAAAATGGAGGCAGAGCAAGCCCGAAAAATCATGAACCTTTTAGCCACAATGGGGCCTGTATTTAAGCGTGTTGTTGGTAACTCGGATAGTGATGATGCTGCGCAATTGGTCTCTGAACTGCTTGCGAAAGCGGAAAGCCTTAAGCAAAAACTATATAGCGTGTTTAACGCCAAGCAAGAGCAGCAAATACCTAAATGGCTTAAAGCACAGCTTAGCCGCTATGCCGTCAGCATGACGACCGACAATCACACTATGTCACTTGATGACATGGTCACCATGAGCAAGCAACTAAGCGAGTTTATGCCCGATCTTCGCTATGAATATAGCAGTGCTGTTGATGACAAGATGCAAATTAAATTAAGCATGATTAAAGCTTTAAGTAAGATAGAGGTTGATATTGATATTTTTTATGCCAACCTTTCAGGTGCTGGAGAAACAGAAATATCTTCAAGCATTGAGGCGCATCGAGCGGAGATCGTAGATGATATATCAAGCTTTATTGTAGGTAAGGTAAGCCATGCTATGGAGATGTTATCAGAGCCAAAGTCGACAGCAAGAACGCGAACAATGATGGCGCAATCACTCATTCATCAAGCCTCTGAATTTTACGCAGCCTCGCTAAGTATTGAAATCTCTAATTTCTGGGAAAGACTTAAAACTCATAAAGATAAAGGCAAGCATAAAGACTTTATCGAGCACTTCGCTTCTCGCAATCCTGAAGGCGTTCCAACCAGCGACGCTTCTCGCCGTGCAGAGGATTCTTTTGATGCTTTAACGGGATCTGTGGAAAAAGAGTTTGACAAACAATTTGACAGATTAATTAATTTTACATATTCTAAGGCTACTAATTCATCAGAATTAAAGAATTAACAGAAATTAATTAAGGACTTTTTATGCCTGAACAGCAGGGTAATGCCAATTCTGCTGACGATTTCCTATGGGGAATGGTCGGCGCTATCATTACGATCGGACTACTATGGTATGCATTTCATGCCGAGATTGCTATCGGATTTTTATACCTTGCAGATTACAAAGTAAGGTTTCTTGAAATGTTTTTAGATTCTCCGCAAGGAGGCTATCTGCACTCGCTTCGAGAGTGGATAAATAATATTAATCCTGGAACACTATCCTTTAATGCTTTAATGGTCTTAAGTAAGACGGTCGGCAAGTATTTTATGGTTCCCGTATCAATGATACTTTTTTATTGGGCATATAAGCTATACAGCAAGCCAACATACTCACGCAAATTAGACACGAACATGCTCATTAAGAGCGAAAGCGCTTTATGGCCTGAAATAATTCCACCTATGATGCATGATATCCTTAAAGAAGATCCCCTAACAGGAAAGTGGGCTGTATCGCGATCACCTGTGGCATTTTTAGAGCACTTCAAGCTAATGACTTCTAATGGTGATTTAAAGGAAGATAAGGTGCGCAGTATACTCCGCAAGCAACTTGGGGCACCATTTAAAGGGCTTCGATCTCTTAACAAGTATGAACTGGCAGTCTTTGGCTGTTTCGCTTCTGCCATATTAAAAGATAAGGATGAGTCAAACTTGGCTTTAAGTCTTATTAATCAATCTTATGATGGTAAGGATATCGATGCTTCTCCAGGTATTAAATTAGCAAAGAAATATATAAAAGACCCTAAGATCCAAGATCTTATTGCTCGCCATCAGTTTAAGACCACCTTGCTTTTTGCAATGCTTCAAACTGCGAGAGAGTCAAGTGGAGTACTGCCTTCGTCGAACTTCCTTTGGATGAAGCCTTTAGCCAGGCACACATGGTACGTCTTGAATAATGTAGGTAGAAAGGTGGCTTGGTCAGACGTTTGTGCCGTTTTTGGCCACTTTAATGCCGAAGTGCTCTACGGAAAAAAAATAGAAAAGCCTTTTATTGATAAATCAGTAGAAGGCTTAGTCAAGATAACGCGGGAGCGAGTTATAAAACATTGACATCTCAATGTGTATCATGTATACTCCACAGACTTAATATTAGGGGCGACACATTGAAAAAGCTATTAGCACTACTTATTGCAAGCACATTATCTCATTCCGCTATGGCGGTAGACTTTAAATCAGACTTTCCTGTTTTAGCAGATTCATCAGATAATTTAATTAAGGTTTTGGAAGGGTTTAGCGCCACGACAACAATTAAAGAAATTGAGCGTATTGAAGAAGCTAACCTTTTAAGTGTTGTAACAAGCTCAAATGAAATCGTATATCTTACTGAGTCTGGCCGGTTCCTACTTGCGGGGAATTTAATTGACCTTCAGTCCGGCATGAATTTAACACAGCAAAAAGAAGCTGAGTTAAATAGAATTGATTGGAACGATCTACCATGGGAACATTCATTCTCTACAGGTCCTGAAAACGCAGAATATGAATTAGCGGTATTTACGGACGTTGACTGCCCTTATTGTAAGCGACTTGAGAAAACACTGGAGTTTATGCCTAACATTAAGGTTCATTACTTCTTATACCCACTTGAACAGCTTCACCCGAATGCACCGGAAAAGTCTAAAAATATCTTATGTTCAGAAGATCCTGTCGCAACGATGCATGCCTACATGCTAAATGGTGTTACCCCCCCAACTATTGAAGATATTGATGCAGTGTGTCAAACGACATTAGATGGCTTACTTGACTTTGGTCAAGGCAAAGACATTGGTGGGACGCCAACATTAGTGTTTCAAAATGGAAATAGAATTCCAGGTGGGCCAGGTAATTCAGCGGAATTAATGAAAATGCTTGAAAAAGCAAAAGCTGATCTATAGTAAACAGATAAAATAAAAGGAGCACCTCACTTAGGCGATGCTCCTTTTTACTATTTTACTATTTTACTATTTAGTTTTCTTAGTTTTCTTAGTTTTCTTGTTAGGTGTTGCACTCATCAATGCAGAGATATCAATCTCACGAGCTTTACTCTCAACAATCGTTAATGTGCGAACTTCTTTTAACGTGATTACGCCTTGTGCTAAATCTTTATTAAGCACGTGAATGTAACGATCGATAACGGGTCTCGTACCACCATCTTGCTTGACCCAGCGATAACCTGCGCTGTGGTCTCTACCTAATATACTACCAAAGAAAGCAAATGACTCCAAAATAGGCTTGTCAATCTGATCTTCTTTTGGCTGCATCTTATTATAACGATCCAGGCTAAAGTAAAAGTCTGATGGAGAGATAGGTCTTTCAACAGGACAGCTCTCTGGGAACATATCTAAGTAGCGCACAAGCAGCGCAAGCGCAACATCCTTAACAGGTTCAGCACCATTTTTATTTACGCACAATGACCACGCTGGCATATTCAAACCAAACGTCCAACATGCATCCATAACAGATAGTTCTAATTTTTGTGATAGCTCTTCTAAGTCCATACCCAGCACTGGTCTATTTTCAGGAATCATAACAACCCTCCTTTTTTAGTTAAAATCAGAAGTAACCACCTATTGGCCACCCCATCTCAGAGTGTTACGATTGCATTATTAGCACATGTTATGAAAAAGATCAAGATTTATTTTGCGTAAGACCATGAGTTACACAATTAGCACTCCCTATATATGAAGGAAATAAGATCACCTTTAAGCTAAGTCGTTGAATGTGGTTGTCAGTGGTAATTTTCGATGAAAGTAGTCAAGAGTATCCCAGCGTAGTCTTCCGCAAAACTTATTGCCTATCAAGTACCTTAAACACAAAAAGAAGTTAGCGCTACACCTTCAAAACCCTTATGCGGCGCTACTTGCCTCGTGCGCACAATAAAATACCATTTATTATCTAAAATAAGTGTTGACATTCATTGTGTAAGTAGTATATGTTCTAACCATGAATTGACGAAACGAACACCTGAACATAGGATTTCAACAATTCAAGTAATTCGATACTGGATGTATCATAAATAAGGATTACGGAAGCTTGCATTAACATGGAGCAAGCGCACTTAATTAGAATGGAATGATTAAAGTGCAGCGAAGGGGTTTCGCAAAATTAATATTGTGATTACAATATGCAATGAATCTTACAGGAGAGCAAGAAAATGAGCGAAGTAAAACTAACCGGTTACATCATGCGTGACTACGACGAAACGGCATCAATATCTAAGTTAGAGTCAGTGGCGCCGTACACTAATCAAAACCAAGAGGGATTAATCCTTCATTACGGATTTAAAAGCGTATTAAGTAACTTATCTGAATTAAGAATGCGCGCAGACAGCTACAGCCAATACTTTTTCGAAGTAAACGTAACGGTTGATGTCGGTGAGTTTATTTTTGGGCGGGTTTCTGAGGAGGACTTAGAGGAAACACGTTTCTTAAATCTCGCCTACTGCAATAAAGATCTGAATAAACAAATAGAGACTGTATTAGGTAAAAAGATTGAAAAGAACCTTACTAAAAACGCAGTCTACGCTGTTGAAGATGTCATTGCTTTGCATAATGATCCTTTATTTGCTCACTTGGATGTAATTGTTTTCCCTGGTAAAGGCCGCCAACGTGGCAAGCCTGATCCAATGAGCATACTCTTCTATGGTGATAATGTTACCGGTGTAACGGTTACTAATCCTAATAAAGGCGAACCCTTTGAAGTCGAGATGCCTGATTTTTTAGAGATGGCTTAATCACCTCGTAAGGGATCTGCATGAAGAATACTGTTCAGTAGCCGGCCCAAAAGGGTCGGTGCTTGAACAAGAGTTAACCTTGATAGACAAGATGTCTTGATAGGTTTTTACCCTGCTTCCTTTCGTGAAGTAGGTTTCTGCTTAACATAAACCTTAAGGCAGCTTATTTTTTAAGAAGGTTTCTTTAGTTTTAGGAAGGCTTCTCTCTTTAATAAAGCTGACAATCAAAGTGCTCATCCGCATATTGGATGACTTGCTCCAAAAAGGCGCTAAACTCTTCTACAGACATCTGATCTATATTGTAATCAGGATCACTTAGTAAGTCGCCTTTTACTTCAATGTTTAAGTCTGCTGAAGACATACCCGTATGAATCGATAATAATTGTAAGCATTTATGATAGAAACGGTTTTGTGCGGGTGTTCTTAAGACGCCTTGTACAGGAGAAGACATCACTTGAACTTGCTTGCCCTCTTCTAAAAGCGTCACTAAAGAAAGCATATGCCTCCTTAAATCATCTCTATCCTTAATTATTTGAAGTTTCATGCTGCAGAGAGTACATCACTTTGATCTAATTCTTCAACCAACTTTGATCTAATAACAGGATCGTTTGCATTCAAGATCTGCGTCAAATGGTGGTAGCAGTTCTGATATTTAACCAAGCGTTTAAAGTCTTTATCGCGAAGCCCTTTTAATCGGTCGATGCGGGAGTTGTGATTTAAATCGAATAGTTTAATTTGAATGGAGTCGTTATCACTTGCAAGGCGAACAATATAGTCTTTATATTCTTCACCTTCTTTATGTGTGACATTATCAAGTAGCTCTAAGGTACGCACGCTAAATCCTAAGAGCTGCAATCTATCTACTGTCCAGTCAGGGCAATCTTCAACTAAGTCGTGCAGCACACCGGCAATAACAACATCTTCTGCCATATTGCTACGGATAAGCTCGTTCATTACAAATAGGCAATGTAAAATGTAGGGGTTGCCACCTTTATCGTATTTACCTTCAAATGCGAATGAGGCGATGGCGATTGCTTTACTTAACATACTTACTGAACTCCATTTAATTTCTGTAATGTATACTATATACACAAAGCAGTCTTTTGTCTATCGATTTCTCTTTGTGGTTTATAACTGACTGATATCAATAGAATGAAAAGGGATGTTGCTTTACCTTCCTCTGTTCTATTATTTAATCTGCGCACCTGCCTACATTTTGTTTAGATTAACCGTCAGGCTGGTTTCATCTTCTAATGTCTGCTCAGTATCTTCACGCTTCAGTTGTGGATCGTCAGATTCGTACACCCAGCAGTCTGGATCCATCTTGCTTTCCATCATTGTTTTAATATTTAATCTGCGTGATGATATATAGGCGTCTACATGCTTCAAGTGCACTTTAACGGATAAGTGGTCTTCCGATATATTGGTATCACAAGAGGACTCGTTATATTCACTCGAAATTAGCGTGCTAAGATCCCTATCAATAATGACAGGATCACTGGGCCAGTTTAAGGTGCCTCCAGACAGTCCTAAATCCGCTAAGGAATTCATGATGTTAACTACTTGGAACAAGCCGCTACCTGGGATCTTTAATGCAATCGTGTAATCATCATCATCTGGCGATATTAAGCTGTCATATTCTGAACCGAACTCATCCATCTGTTCTTGCCAAAAATAATGATCGCCCGCTTTCGTCTCAATATGATCGGCGCCCCTGTCCCATTTTTCACGCCCCTTAGCCATGATAATGACCGCACCTTCATTGTCGTCCAATATCTTTGCCATTCGCTCTGAGAGCTTAATCTCTGGCTTTTCATTGTTATCGTCACTCATTGTGTCACCTATAGTAAAAAACTGCCTATTGAAGAAGCGTTGTCATTTTTATTTTCTGTTTTATCTGACGCAGAGAACTGTTCATTTTCAAGGCGATTAACTAAATCACCTGTTAAATGCATTGAGGCAAGACCTGACTCTGGAGAAAAAACGTCCATACAGGTAATCTCTATAATCGCTTTTGATAAGATGTAGTTGTTATTCATCACTGAATTAATTATTGCCAATCTTATTGTTTCCTCATCGGAAATAAGATGGTACTTATTAACAACCTCTTTTACAGTAGAGATTAAGCGCTCTTGCGACCCTATGGCTATATCCTTTTTGCCTGAAAAGACGGTCACCATTATAGGGGTGAGATATTTTGTTGCACAATTAAGATCAGTATCAACCTCAACACCTGCAGCTCTTACGGCATCTTTTGGGCATTGAGCAATAATAAAGTCCAGCGCCTCTAAGAAGTCCTCTTCATCGATATCTGGCTCACTGGCTAATTTATTAAATAGGGATTTAATTCCATTCCCTTTATCAACACCTGAGAGTGACAAATAGTCAAGTGAAACCGATTCAGATATCACCTTCAAGCCCATAATGTATTCCTGTAGCGGAATACGCTTAACCGCATCAAACACAAGAAAAGCGACCAGCACTTTATGCGCCTCCTGCTCGATAATGTCATTATTATTAGCATGCTCAAGATGCTCTAATACAAAGCTAACGCCATCTGCCTTAATAAGAGACATCATGTCAAGGGAGCTTAATTGATGTCCCTGCTGTGTTCGAGATTTATAAAGACTCATTCTTTCACCTAATATATGTATGCTTGATATTATAGTACATGAATTATTATAATAATGAGATATGCAAGATTAATTGACATAGTAGTCCAGTAATTATAAAATAACAAGATGAATGAAGATCTAAAGAATGCTCGCTGGTTTAAAGGCGGCAGAAAAGGTAGGGGTTACAGAAATAACAGCCTCCCCCCTGCCCTTAAGAAGAAACTAATTGAGCAAGGAAAACTGCCCGAGCTGTCGACGCCCAGTGAATCGCCAAAATCACCTAAAGATTTTGCTGATATCCTCTATGCGTCAACACCTTCTGTTTCCTTAAATTTACCAGAGTCGGTCACCTTCTCTTGGGAGGGGGCTCGCTTAATAACCCTTAACCAGCAATTACGTGCGGGCGCCTTTGTAATGCTCTTCCCTTACAAGAAAGCAAGCCATCAAATATGCTCAGATGCGATACTGTCAACAAAAGAGCTGCACGGATTTCAGTTTAAGTCTCGAGTTGAAATATTGGTTCACCGCAATGCTAAGCGACTGGTTGACAATGATGCTTTAAGTGCAATGTTCAAATACATCATTGATGGATTTAGAAATGAAGGTCTCATCAAGGACGATGATCCCATGAATGTCGTTAATGTTATTCCAAGCCAATCTAAGGGCGATTATCGAATTGATATCTGCTTTAGAGTGTTTAAAGACTAAATAATAGGCAAAACAAGGCCCCAAAAGAGACCTTGTTTCAATTTAATACTCGCTAAATTTAACGAACGTTAATTATTTTCGTATTAACTTGGCAGCGCCATGTTTTCGAAGCCTTATGATACTGAACCTCATTTTTGCCATCTCGACATTTCGAGCCATGCTCCCAGCCCCATACATTCTTACCACGACTAACGATCACCTTGTCCTTGTTAGATACACCCCCTAAGCTTGTTGCCGTTTTCTGGCGAGGAGCTGATGTAGCTTTAGGCTTGTAGTTACGAATAGATGTTTGGCGTGCTTGCTTGGTACCTGCTCTTTCCGCTTTTTGCTCAGCCTTTTTCTTGGCAGCAGCATCACGCTTAATAAGATATTGCTTCATCTCTTCGCTTTTTGATAATGACTTAGCCATTGCACCACCAGAAGCGGTAATCAATAGGATTGAAATCATTGCGCTTGATAATAATAGTTTCATATCAGTCTCCCGATGTTTTTGTGAATGAGTGGTTATTGATAATACTGTAAAATATTGAGACCAAACCATTACAGTCATCTTCAAAGCCATAGGTCATTAAACCTGACACAGTTAATACATCACCATTACCGCTCACTGAAAATCTTAGCAACCTCTCAGGCTCCCCAGAAAACTTACCCTCAGGCATTTTCCTTCCAAACACAAACAGAGCACCATCTGGAAGCACAGAAATGCGTGCAACACCCTGACTGTCACGGTCAATATCTACCAGCCACTCAAACTGATCTCCGCTAATAACAGCTTTTGACTCAGATGAACCCAGTAGATTTGAAAAAATGCGCTTAATTTTAAGCATGAAGATCCGAAATAAATAAAAAAAGATAATATTGAACATTAATATATTATATTAAGATATTGACAGCAATGGTGCATGGAATGTAAATTATAAAAAAGCCCTGACAACTTCCGCTGGCAGGGCTTTTTCGGCATTGTAATCAGCTTAAATTAGAAGCCAAATACAATATTTGCACCAAACATATCAATTGGTGCGCTTGATTCATTGATTCGAGTCCACTCACCTTGCAATGAAATGTTATTACCGAAATCGTAATCAGCACCTAAACCAAAAGATAATGCAGTTTGAGTGTCTTTCGATGCAGCATCGTAATCAACACGAGCAACACCCGCTTTAGCAAATACGCTGATCTGCTCATCAACAGGTAAGATCCCTACCAAATCAAACGTGAAAGCTTCAACTTCTAAGTTGCCGCCATCATATGTGTAGTCGCCTAATTCAGACCAGCCACCTTCTACAGCAAAGTTTTCGTTAAACTTGTAACCAACGAACAAAGAGAATGTTTCATCGCTATCATCCAAGTTTACTAAAGAACCAAGCTTGCCGTCATCTAATGATGTAACGCCAAGACTTAAACCACCGTAAACAGGTGACTCATGTTGATCTGCTTGTGCTGCGGTAACGCCAACTGCTAAAACAGCAGCCAATAAAATATTTAAATGTTTCACTTATTTAATCTCCAGAGTTTGTGAACCGCATATGATACACAATTACAAAGACGCCGTCAACTGTTATTTGCTAATATACAACAAAATAGCTATTTGTTGTATATTAGATACAGATTTATTCCTTTCTTTACGGAAGTGGCTGACCTTCAATAAACTTAATCTCAGTGGTGCCAACATGCGAACCAGAGTTACTTGACGATATGTTCAGTCGGTAGTGAGTATAAGCCACGTTATTTACAACTGAAAAGTAATGCCATGAGACAGAAAGCGTTGTAAACCCTGACTCACTACCAAGCTCAACCCATGTAACGCCATCAGCTGAAGCTTCGAAGACTCAATCTTTTGGGACGGCAGCAGAGCCCGCATAGCCGTGACCATAAAAACCATATCTATTGATAGCGATAGGACTCTCAAACTGATAGGCAATCCACTTAATGGGCTCTGGTGCGGGAACAGCCCACCCATAGGTGGTCGGTGATGCTCCGTAACCATCAATCCTATCAAACGACGTCCAAGCCTCCATTGTTACTGCTACGTGAGCAGATGAGGGCGCGACGCCTGATGAAGTATTAGAGCTTAGATCTGGAACGGCAGTCGCCGTGCTTGAATTGGTGCTTCCGTCTGCCACAGTCGTTGCTGCGGGACCAGATTCAACGACTGTGGCAGCACTTGCTCCTGCAGGCATCCTGATTTCATAATTAGTTTCGGCTTGCACCGAGACCGCAAAAAGCAATGCCGCAAAGGGGGGCTAAAGGTAGTAACTTCACTTTGTATCTCCAAATCTATTTAATTATTCTGTATCATTCACTATATATTAGTGAACCTTGTCAAATCCTTTCACCCACACAAGCCCATTTTCCCCTGGAGCATATCAGATATAGGCTGTGACGCCATTAAGGCGGCGCGTCATTTATAAGCTCTCAACAACCTGTAATCTAATACTGCAGAAACAAGTATGTTATCGAGTAATTATATATGACCTATATAATACAATCTCACTAATACGTAAGTAACTTCTGATCAGCTATGATCAGCAAAAAGCAATAAGGCTTTTAATATAGTTATCTTTTCAGTCTTAAGATCGCTATCAAACATTCTGACAACGATCTCAGCAAGATCAGATTTCTACTTACTTACGTAGGGTACTCATCCTTCCCCTCTATCGGCTTAACTTCCGATAGCATCCAATAAGCCGTTTCCCTAAGTCGTCTATCCGTAACGAAGTTTAAGGTAGCTTACTCAACTCTGGTGCCTCACGGCATTCTAAGTTGACTTGGGATGGTGTGCAAAGTCGCATGACTTACTACCTTCTCACGAGTAGATCGCATGCTTATCATCCAGGGACCATGTTGACAGGGCACGTCAGAGCATGGGTTTAGTCTTTATATGTGTTTCTGCAGGGCATGGACATAAAGGCCATCACGAACTTAAGAGTGCTGCGGACTCCCCAATAGGGATCAGGATCTTAGATCGATCTGCGAAATAGATCAAGGCCTAATTGAAAATTAATTTAAAATAATGCTAAAAATACCAAAATGAGAACTATGCCACAAATGAACTTGCAGATCTCTGTATTATATGAATCATACAAAGACGAGGCAAATTCATTGAACTCGGATTTGTCAACTGTATTAATTAAACTTACTATAACTATTTGGAGCTCATCATGGCTAAAGAATCAAAACGTATTATCAGCTTATTCCCTTATTCTAAAGATCTTAAGATCCAAGGTGACGACAACATCGCTTTTACAGTGACTGATGCTCAATGGGCTAAGAAAATGGGTCGCGTTATCTTAAATGTTGGCGAAAACACGTTCTACGGTACAGGTAACATCATCGATACTAAGAATGACGGCAAAATGATTGCTATGACAATTGAAGGCGAAGATGCACCATTCGCAAGCGCCGTTCTATCTAAGTTCACTAACGAAGATGATGACAGCACGTACTTAGGCGGTCGTTCTTATGACGCTGCTGAAACAGCTGCTATTACTGCTGCTGGTATTGCGGGTGACCGTGATGCACAAAATGAATTACGCAACACAACAGGTACTCGCTTATCTGCTAACGTTGGCAAATTCGACGAAACGATTGCACCTTTAGGCGATATCGTTCGTAAACCTAAGAAAGACGCTGAAGCTGAAGCTGCACCTGCCGCTGCTGCTGGTAAGCCTTCATTAGGCTAAACCTCTCTTTCCAGAGTAAATCAGGGGCTCCTTCGGGAGCCTTTTTTTATGCCTGCATTTTATCGGCGGCAAGCTTCATGTCTTTCTCGTAGCGTGTAATATTGAACCGTGAAGGCATGGTAGGTTGGTGCGCTATATTGCCTGGTAGGAAGCAGGCAACGACGGACGGATCTTTATCGTAATAGCTGCCCCAGTCTTCACCTTGATCTTTTTTAATGCAGGAAGAGTGTGCTGAAGATAGCGTGGTATACGTAAACCCAAGTGACGAGATGATCCTAAGCACTTCTGGTGTCGCTGTAAAAACAACCCACTCAACCCCTGCTAAATAGAGCGTGTGTGCCATTATATTGAAAAGTAGGTATGAAGCCACCGGCTTAGTCGCCGTAAAACTACTGACTTCAACAATACCCTCCCTACCTACCTGTGCACGGATCTTATTAGAAAGTGCCGATTCAATATCGCAATCAAGATACTGCTCCAAAAATAATGGATGATCTAAAGCGGACGTTAGCCCCAGTGCTGCAATATAAGAGCCGCTTTCTTTCAGTGATATAAGGTATTGGGCATGAATACTTATTTTTGCAGAATAAGCATTAAAAAAAGCGCTCTTAATATAGTCTTTTATATTTTTTATATTGCCATTACTAACGCTTGATAAGTGTAGTTTCATTACTTCCCTTTAGGAGATTAATATTTAATTATAATTTAAATGCCTTAAGATAAAATTAACAGTTGTTGATATTGTAATTAATTCTGTAACATGGTATAGTTATGAAAAACAAACCCGCTGAGGCCAATTAATTTATGATCGTTTATTTATGTGAAAAACCTTCTCAAGCACGAGACATTGCACGAAACTTAGGGGCCACAGGTCGGAAGACTGGCTACCTTGAAGGGAAAGGCGTTATCGTCACGTGGTGTGTCGGTCACCTTTTAGCCCAGAAGAATCCAGATGCTTACGATCCTAAGCTTAAATCATGGTCGATGGCGACGTTACCTATCGCTCCTGACGTATGGAAGATGGGGATTACTACAACCGCTGCAGCTCAGTTTAAAGCTGTTAAAGGCGTCATTGCCATAGCTGACACCGTTGTCATAGCAACGGATATTGATAGAGAAGGCGAAGCGATTGGTCGTGAGGTGCTGGACTACTGCAAGTTTAAAGGTAAGGTTGAACGATTATGGCTTGCTGCCCTTGATGATAAAAGCATTCAAGCAGGATTGAAGAAATTACGCCCAGGCAAAGACACGGAATCACTTTATCAAGCGGCATTGGGGCGTAGTCGTGCAGATTGGTTGGTAGGAATGAACCTTACTCGAGCATTTACGCTGTCGGGTGGCGGTGATACTTTAAATGTAGGGCGCGTACAAACCCCTACCCTTGCCATGATTGTAAAGCGTGACTTAGAGATAGATAACTTTAAATCAAAGCCGTTTTATGATGTTGAAGGTAGTTTTACGGTATCTGGAGGCGACTTAACCGCTAAATGGTTAGCACCTAAAGCGGTGACCGATGAAGATGGTCGCTGTTTAGACAAGTCGACTGCTGAAAATGTCGTGGCATCTACTCAAGGTCAGGTAGGCTCCATTGTTAAAGCTGAGACAGCTAAAAAGAAAGAAAAGCAGCCTTTACCGATGGATTTATCCATTTTGCAGCAATTATGTAATAAGCAGTTTAACTTCTCTGCTGACAAGACGCTAAAGACAGCTCAATCTCTTTATGAGACACATAAGGCAACAACGTATCCTCGTTCTGATTGTCGTTACCTCCCTGATACTCAAAAAACTGAAATATCAGATGTGATGGCGGCAATTAAGAAAACCAATCCGGCCTTAGCTTCGCTGGTTGATGGTGCCGACAAAAACATTGAAACGCCAATGTGGAATACCAAAAAAGTAGACGCGGTAGGTCATAACGCTATCATTCCTACCATGACACCAACTAATTACAGCGCCATGGATCAGGATGAGCGCAAGATGTATGATTTAATTGCAAAATATTATATCGCCAACTTCTATCCTGAGTTTGTATACGACCAGACAACGATTCAAATAGATGTGAGTGGTCACTCTTTTAGAAGTAATGGTAAGGTTCCTGTCTCTCAAGGTTGGCATGTTGTGCTTAAATCTGGTGTAGCAGGTGGCGGAGATATGCTGCCAGCATGTAGTAAAGGTGAAGATGCGCAATGTACTGCATCAAAGATTGTTGATAAGAAAACAACCCCTCCTGCCCATTACAATGAGGGTACATTAATTGCTGCGATGAAGAATATTGGTCGTGAAATCACCGATCCAGCCTTCAAGAAAATACTAAAAGAAACATCGGGTATCGGTACTGTTGCGACACGAGCCAACACGATTGAGGGTTTACTGAAGAAGCTGTTTGTTAATAAAGAAGGCAAAGGCAAGAAGGATTTAGTGTCTACAACGAAAGGTAGGGAGCTTATTAAGGTACTGCCACCTGAGTTTACTTCACCAATGATGACGGCAGTATGGGAACAGCAGTTTGATGAAATTGTTCAAGGTTCACGAACATTGCAAGCCTTCCTTGATGATCAGGTTTCCTTTATTCAGAAAATAATAGATCGCTTACGTAGTGGTGACATTGTGGTATCAAAGTCTGCCAGTGCGGGTGAAAGTAAACATAAGTGCCCGGCATGTGGCGGCGCCTTTGCTAAACGTAAAGGTAAATTCGGTGTGTTTTGGAGCTGCAATGATCGTGAATGCGGCACGACAGCACAAGATGATAAAGGTAAGCCTACAGCAGCACGCCCAAAACCTAAACTAACGGACAAGGATTGCGCTAAATGCGACGGAAAGTTACGTGAGATGGTAAGCCGTGGAGGAAAGAAATTCTTGTCATGTGAGCACTATCCAACATGTGACCATTCTGAATGGCCTGAAGATAAAGCTGCGCTAACGGACAAAGAATGTCCTAAGTGTGGTGAAGGTAAGCTTAGAAAAGTTAAAAGCAAGAAGGGAAATGAATTTTTATCATGCCAGCGCTACCCTGAATGTGATCATGCTGAATGGCCTGAAAGTGATACGCCTGCACCGGTTAGCACGGGTGTAGAGTGTCCTCGCTGTAAGAAGGGTGAACTGGTAGAACGTACAATTCGCACAGGTAAAAACAAAGGTAACACCTTCAAAGGATGTAATGCTTATCCAGGGTGTGATTACACGGAATGGGACAACGATAAATGATTATTGAACTGTACGATGAAGGGATATTTACCGTGCCAACGGAGATGATATTATGCCCTACCACACCGAGCGGAGTGACGGAGGAGGCGGATAAAATAGGCTTTAACCGTGTTCATCCAGAGATAGCCACAGCTGTTCGTGAGGCCAGTGAGCACAACGACATGCCTGCAGGTGTTTTGATGAGTTTAAGAGCTGAGAATTCTGCACGAAAAGAGCTGCTCGTTGGTGTTCCAATGACGCCTCACTCTCGTGAGCCGCTCAGTCCTTTTTTCTTGCAAAAGGCAATGAAGTCACTACGGATTTTAATTAACAAGTCGCAAGTTAAGCGCGTTACTCTGCCTATTTCAGCATTTTGCGATATGAACGCAAAAGCAAGATTAAGTGATTTTTCTGATGAAGGTCACGGAATTCAAGCTCTAACCAAGTATATGCTAATAAAAGAATTAATGCTTTTGGAGGCATCCCTATATGATGAAGTTGAATTTATCTTGGTTCACTGACGATGAAGTTAGGCGCTGAGGAAGCACCTGAAGGAACGCTATTTATAATTGAAGCTGCCGGAAAGAGAGAGGCACTACTAAAAACACTTAATCAAATTGGTGTTAAGGGGGTCGTATTCTCTACAAATGGTCACGTCTTATCAAGTCCAAAAAGTTTATGGCCCAGCTTTATTGATGCAAAGTTCCGGGAGTTGAGGCGAGAGCCTATTAATCCTGATTTATGTACGGATATGAAGATAGCCGCTCGAAAAGCAAAAAGAATCATTGTTGCCACCGATCCCGATGAAGAGGGTCATGTGATCGCAACAGATGTGGCTAATATGTTAAGCAACCATCATCATGTATTACGCGGGTTATTCTATGGCTTTGACGCATTAAGCGTCCGTAAAGGAATGAACAGGTTAACACGCGTTAATGACGATGAGGCTGTCCCTGGTAATGTTAGGCGTGTAATAGATCGCTGGATCGGTAGTACCTTTTCAGATCCCAAGAAAGGTGTCTCTGTTGGCAGGATCTTGACGGGCGCCCTCTCCTTGGTTAAGCGTAAGCCAGTTGAGCTTGGATTCCTTCCTGTTGATATACCTGCCAGCGATGGTGGCGAGCCATTTAGAGGTGATATTCCCATTACACGGGAAAATAAGCACCTCCTTGAAAAATATATGCTTGACCTTGGAAAGTTAGATCCTTTAGATGTCGACTATAAAGAAATAGACACATCAGGTCTCCCACAAGATCATATTGACACGATCCTGTCTATCAGCCTGAAAACAGGCGAATCAATTAAAGTTGTGCAAGAACGATTACAGCGGTTTTATGAACGCCAACACATTTCATACCCGCGAACAGATGCACATTCGTATAATCATAAATCTATTGATTTTGCTAAGAAGCTGGCCAGTCATAATCATGTTGAAATAAAATCAGATTTGTATGCCATTAACGATCAAGAACATGCACATGAATCGATTCACTTATTAAGAGAGATTGAATTAGATCGTGAAATTCAATATGGAGAAGATCAAGAAATACTCACCCATATTGGTAGAATGATGATTAAAGCGGGACAGCCTATCGTCAAGATTATGGCTAACGCCTCCTCCCTTCCATTCTGGGCAAGAGACATAGAATGGAAGCGAACTGTCAGCATGAATAATGGCTGGTTAGATGATAAAGCCCCTCCTCCGTTTAAACCCGTCATGTATAGTTCAGAACAAGCAGGCCTTAAATTTTTACATGACAATGATTTAGGTCGACCAGGCACAATGGTCTCTCATGCGGTAAGGTTAACGAGTAAGGGCTTACTAACTGAGGACTTTAAGCTAACAGGAAAGGGTGAGAAGTTTTTAAAACATTCACCGGAAGTGCTGTTTGAAGAGCGCGTTCATGCCCTTCTCGAGTATGCAGGTAAAGCTAAACCTCCAGAAGGTGTAGATCCTGAATCTGTTACTGTTGAAGACCGCGTTATATTCGCTTTAAAAGAAAGCGGGTTGCTTAAAGATGCTGAGGAGAAGCAGAAGCTTAAGAAAATTGAAGGTGAATCACTGCGAGAAGATAAGGTAGCAGCACTTAATGAAGCGTTTTCTGATAGCAATCCGAGACGCGATGATCAGTTAGATCAAGGTGATCCAAGATCTAAACCCGCCTACTCTGGAATGATGACAAAAAAAGACCTCAGTTAATGAGGTCGAAGTTTTTTCCACTGATATGAAAAAGTTATTGTAGCTTAAGAGGGATCATAGAGGGGGACGACTCAATGGCAGGGGCTTGTGAAGCTCTGACTTTATTCTTAGCGGTAACGACAGAAGCTAAAATGGAAGGCTGTTGTTCGACCTTGCTCTGCTTCCAATCTGCTAAGAACTGCTCTCTTGGTTTTGACTCTAACATAATGACGCTCACTGATTGGCTGATTACATGATTCCATAATAGGCACTTTACCACAGTAAAAACCCCGAATACTTAACAAAAAACAAGGTTCATTGAATTTTGCCAGTCAAATAAAGTGAGTGAACAGTCTAATTATTGACAAAATACTCCTTGCATGGTAATATGTAACTAAAGATAAAGGGAGTACACTATGGAGTCGAACTCGATAACTTACACACTGAAAACTATTAAAGATGGCTTAAATGAAAACTGCTATACAGCGGGTAAATTGGCCTCAATGCTACGTAGGCAGCAAACGGCTATGGCTGAAGCTGGGTTTGGCAAGATATCCAATGGAGATAGATCTTTCTTTGAGCAATTAAAAGAAATGAATGATATTAGTGCTATGTATGTAGACTTTCTGACTACCTTAGTTGATTCCAACAAAGATCTTACGGAAGGTGATTTTATAAAAACCGAAGCGATGTCTCATGAGGCTGTAGATAAGATGGCTAATATGATTAAGGTGTCTTTAGAGTTTCCGGATCACATGAAGAAGGTTACTGTTACACAATAGTCGACTTTCATTTTAAGTCAGCATGAGGCGATCTTGGGGTCGCCTTTTTTGTACCTGTCGTTCTGGAGGTGACTTTAGTGAAAACGCCCACCGTGGTGGGCGGTCATAGTTAGCTTATTTTTAAGTTAAGGAAGAGGACTTTAGTGAAAACGCCCACCGTGGTGGGCGGTCATAGTTAGCTTGTTTTTAAGTTAAGGAAGAGGACTTTAGTGAAAACGCCCACCGTGGTGGGCGGTCATAGTTAGCTTGTTTTTAAGTGTTGTCTTTATCTTGCTGAAGTTTTTCAAGAGTGCTTTCTATATGCTGAACAATAGGGTTTAGATCGCTTAAGTACTCCCTTCCCACCTCAATAGTAATGGTTGGCTTATTCGGGTTATCTTTGATGGTGGTTGTTATTTTTCCAGTCTTAGGGTGGTGGAGACTGGCTTTGTTAACGTGTGTTCGTGTTTGCTTTGTTTGGGTCGCTGTCTTGATGACTTTAACAAGATCTTCGGCAGGGACGCTTTTTTGTTCAAGAGTCTTGAGGAAGTTAGTTACATCTTTTTTTAGCGTGTCAGAGTTGGGCTCAAGAGCGATAGCACTGACCGCACGATAATTCCTTTCTGTTAGGGTGTTAATATTCTTAATGACGCGAATCAGTTCTTGAGGCGCCCTGGCAAGTTTTAGCAGGTAGCCCAGCATGGAGCTTCCAAGCGGTACTTGCTTGCTGAGTTGGCTAATGCTTTTTAATAAAGGGGAGTCACCTGAAATGGCGTTAAGGTATTTTTTACCGCGCTCGTAATCGGAGATGTCTTTACGGTAGTTGTTTTCCTGGTCGGTTAATAAAAAGATCCCCATATCATCAAGGTTTTCTACCTTGACGATTAGATCTATCTTCAGGAACGATGCTGTCCAATGCCGTCTGGCGCCGCAGACCAATTGCCATTTGTAATCATCGTCACTGTTATCTTCAATTACAATAGCGGGGATCTGCTGTCCAATGCCCTGGAAGCCTGAGATTAAGTCGTTACAGAAATCCTCATCCAGCGCGCTGTAGTCGCGATCATGATCTTCTCTTATCCGGATAAGCTTAGGATCAACATGAAGATAATGGATCCGACTTCTTTTGTCTGTTTCAACGCCGCTGATAAGGTTTGTTGCTTCTTGTTTTTTCGGCACGTTTGTGTCGACTGATTCCTTATCTACAATGGGGGAGACACTGTCTTCTGGCGTTACATCTTCTGAAAGTGCATAGCTTTTAGGGTCATGTCTTTTAACCATGATTAGCTCCTATAGTAATCCGTCTTTAGTTAATTGTTCGCAATGGCTGGGCCACGTTTTTCTAATCTCCATTTCAATCTCTGCACAGACCGCCTCAACGACGGTTCTGGCTTTTTTGAAGGAAGCAGGATAGCCGCCTAATAGTTTCGGATCCATCTCAAAAAGTGATCGTTGAATAGAAAATGAATCTTCGATCTGTGTTGAATGGTGAAATATAGACTTGAGTAGATGACTGCCATAAACATACTCATACACTTGAGCAAAGTGAGCTTGAGTTGTATGAGCGCGTTCTGCGCCACGACTAAATCTGGTAATTAAGATCTTAACAAATTTATAGTCGCGATCAGCCACAGTACTACTTTGCTCAAGAGACTCCAATGTTTGATATAGGATTTTAAAGTAACTGGTTGCAGAGGCAAGATCAGGGTATTGAGCTGGAATAGGTACAATGAGTGCGTCAGCAGCACAGATAACATTTAAGGAAAGAATGCCTAAGCTGGGTGGCGGATCGATAATAATAATATCATAGTTGTGTTTTATTTCATCCAGTCCATCACGAAGTTGGGAGTAGGTGTCAGCACTTTTTAAATCACTCTCTTCAATTTCTGATTGAAATAGATAAAGATTAGCAGGGATAAGGTCTAACCCGTCCCAGTAGGTTTTTCGAATGACGGACGACAACGAATCTGTTCGGCCGCTATAATAGCTGTAAAGAGTGCCGTCCAGATTATCAATATCTTTTTCTGGGATGTAACCGAGTAACGCACTCGTTGACGCTTGAGGATCAGAGTCAACCAATAAGACACGATAACCTTGCAATGTTAAATGCTGGGCAAGGTGAACAGCGGTTGTCGTCTTGCCAACGCCGCCTTTTAAAATAGAGACAGCCAAGATGACAGGATCTTCACTTTCTTGTCGTTGAACTGTTTTCCCGAATACTTTTCGAAGATGGTGGAGTTCACTAAGCGTAAAACCGAGCCTGCGGCCGTTAGCGCCCTTTTCAGGGGTGGGGAGCCGCCCTGACTCCTCTGCCTTCCTGATCGCCGAATCTGAGAGGTCTAACAAAGCTGTTGCCTCATTGATCCCGTACAATCGAGTGTTACGCTTTACCCCGTCAGGGCTGAAGCCATCCGACTGTATTTTAGCAATGGCATTTTGACTCTTGTTAAATAGGGATTTAGTCGTATTGGATGCGCTACTTTCAGTGCCAGCCACATTAGTCATGCTTTTCTCCTTAAGGTTATTCGAAATGCGAATAATGGGCATTATAGGAGTAAAGAGCAGTAGTAAGCAAATCTCTCCAAGAAAAGGCAATTAGGGTGTTTTGGTCTGCCTTGCAAAAAAAACGCCCCAACAAATGTTGAGGCGTTAGTTGAGATGTTTAAAATGAGAAAGGTTTATTTTTTAAACCCTAATCCCATTTCATTTAAAATAGCTTTACAGGTTCTGACTGTCCCCGTGTTGATGCCAGGGATCCGTGCAAAGTCACGCTCTGATTTTGTAATGAGGTGGCTTAATGTATTTACACCTGATGTTCTAAGGCGATCAATGAGGCGTCCTCGTCGAGCAAAGTTTTCCACACCCTCTAAGTGAAGTTGTGGATCAATGATATTGCCTTGTGAATCGTCATTATCTTCATCTTCGTCATCTCCATCTACTATGTTTTCAGCAATAGGTGCCGGTGGAGGAGGGTCAAGCTTAGCCTCTTCCTCTGCCTTTTTTTCTTCCTTCGCTTTCGCCTTATCTTTGGCTGCTTTAACTTCTGCAGCTCTCTTTTCTTTTTCAGCCGCCGCCTTCTCAATCACCGCCTTTTTAGCAGCGGCTTCATCTTCTTTCAACGCTGCCTCGTCTTTTTCTGGAAGTGACAGTGTTTCACGATCATCTTCTTCGGTTTCAGCATTTGCCATTATTTCACGAGCTGCACTTATTCTGTTTCGAGCACCTTTAGGGCGGCCTCGGCCACGTGGTTCCTTAGAAAGGAGTGCTGAAGGATCTAAGTCAAAATCTTCTTGCAAAGAATCTAATTCTGATTGCTTTGAAACATATTTAGACAGGATCATCGTGAACGCTTTATTAGTAATATGCTGATCATGAAAAGCGCCCACCAAAGCCTTTCCGATTAGAATGTATTTTTTATCTAATATTTTTTGAGCTTTCTGTATCTCTCTATTCTTGATTTCTTTAATTTTATTCTGATACTCTTCAATTTGCTCATCAGCAGTCTTTCTAATGTAGCCTCTTTTTTGTGCTTGCGCCATGATCTCTCTCCATAAATAAAACAATAACTTGGGTGAAGTTGCGACAAGTTTTATCACGGTGGATCTTAAATAGCAATAATAATATTTAATAAAAAAAGATTGCAAAGTGTATCGTGTAGTTGATACACTAACCTTATTGAAACACGCCAGGAGCGAATAGTGAGTAAATGTGAGTTAATAGTAACTTGCTCTAACTGTGATGAAGAAGTTGAATTTCAGTTCGAGAGTAGCAAAGTAAAGGGGATCCTTTATTTAGATGAAGGGATCGAAGAGTTAACATTGGATGATATGAAAAACCTTGAAGGCAAGAAAAAACCCTGTCCGAGATGCGAGCACGCTATAAAGCTGACGCTGAGCGTTGTATTGGAAGCGGCTTAAATTTTATAAAATAATGTTCTTTTATTTATCTTTGATAAACAAAAGAATTATTAAGTTCTAAGAATAATAGATGGTAATAAAGTGTATCCATTTTAAGATACAGGCCCTGAGAATGGGGTAGTAGAACAATTTGTCAGTGTAATAAATATTTGCAAAAGATTGCAGGGGCTTGCTTATTTTATTAAATAATAAAGAAGCAATTGTGAAGCAGGGGCTTTTAATCCTGCTTTTAAACGTGGTAGCATACTAAAGGAGTATTGTTATGGCACTTGGAAACAATAATTTAACAAGAGACGACTTAACGAGTTATTTTAACTTGCTTGGGAAGCGTTTATTTAAAAAAGGTATTATCAGTGAAATCGCCATTTATGGTGGAAGCGCATTGACGCTGCAGTATTCCTTTAGGGAATCCTCTCAAGATATTGATTACCTTCCTATCTCTCAGGATACCTCTATCCTAAGGGGTGAAATAGAGGCTATCGGTTCAGAGGCGAGCCTCTCCGATGACTGGTTTAACACAGCTATAGAGGACGTTGTAGAGGAGCAGCATTATAGTTTTTACGGTGATTTTCCCCAAGAAAATTCTGGTCTTCGTGTGTTTGTTGCTGATTCTAAGTATATTCTATCAATGAAAATGTTATCAATGAGATCTGCTTTGGATTCAAGCGATCCATTTGATATTTGGAACTTAATGAAAGATGCAGGGATAAAAACAATTGAAGAGGCTAAAACATTAGTGTCAGAGTATTACCCTGGTAAAGTATTGCCTCGAAGAAATGAGCTAATCATCGATGACATGTTGGATGCAATTAGAAACGATGAAGATTATAATAAAATGCTGGGGATGTAATTAAATCTATGATACCAACCACCCTTTATGATGTAAGTGTAGTGACAAATCAAGGTAAGCCTTTTAATTTTGCAATTAAAGAGTTCCTGGATAGCTTTATCGGAAATCCTTCTACCTTATCTCTTGTTGACGAGCCTGAGATGATGGAGGATCCGATGGAAAGGGCTTATATGGCAGGTGTTGCAGAGCATTTATCACAATACTTAAATGGTCAGGCGCCAGAGTGGTCTAACGATCCGCATTACTTCCTGTCTCAGCCAGTCGTATTTGGTCGCAACAAGTCTAAAGTGCAGTGCATTGTAGATACTCCCACCGCTTTTAGACGAAGATTATTATTTTGCGGGTTAACCCTAACAAAGCTTCATTCTTACAACAGTAAATAATTCAACACACTTATTTAAATTAACCGTTACGTAAAGGGTTAAGCACCCAAGCTAAACCCTAACAAAATGAAGAGTGCATCACTGTTTGCTACTTCCTTGTAGTGTATCATATATATGATATTAATATGTGTTGTAGGACGATTTTGCATGACAGCAATAAATAGTATTGAGGATTGCGCTCGCTTACGGGGGGAATTTGACATTAACCCCAATACCTCAGGTGAGGTGTCAGTAATGACACCAGGTGAGCTGATAAGGTCATTAAAGACAGCGATGGGCAACAGTCAGCAACTATCCTTTTATTCAAGCGTGAAAGATCCCCGTGAGGTATCGCCCGGCTTGGAACGGGAGATAAGCGCGCTTCGCTTTGATGCAGATAAAAAAACAATAGCCCTTTACAATGGGTTGCGATCTATTCCGGAGGGTGAACACGAGGTGCCAGTGCTCACCAGTGCAGAGATATCCTCCTTGCAATTTACGGTTATGAGCAATTACGAAGGTAGCTCACAAGCTGAAATATTATCCAGCATTCCTGGTTCAGGGCGGATCACAGGTCGCTATGCATTTAATGATGAAAAGAATGGCTTAGTTGCTTTTGTTGATCCAGACAAGTCAGGCAGCGGGCATGGCAGGGTAATGACACTGCATAAGACCTCTGGCTATGACAATCATTTTGATATTTTAAATAGTGTAGCAAATAAAGTGACAGAAAATTACTTTGAGCGATTTAAAGATTACTCAACATCCTTTAATGCCATGGCTGAAGCGAATAGAGAGGCACAGTTCTTTAAAGATAACTTAGCCTCTCCCAGTTAAAAGGTAAAGACGATGACATCACCTTATTATTTTAGAGAAGAAGAATTCAAAAAGAATATCACGCCTTCGTTAACGATAGACGTTGAGGACTTATTTGACATAGGCAACCTTACCTTGTCGACACAAAGCCGACGTAAGAACCCTTACATTCAACAGATCGAACAGGTCATGATGGAGGGGCGTGACTTTGAGTGGCATGAGAGTCGCTTGGATATAGCTGATCTTGTGGGGGATCTACTTCCCTTTAGTGATGAAGATCATATTCAAGATGTCATGTCGGATCTGATCGATATAGGGGAGGTAATAGGGGATCTTGATAGTGAGTCAGATAAAATCCTTTACCAGTATATTGAAGACAATAAAGAGTCGATAAGGCAGGAGCTTGACACTGTGGCGCGCTACATTGATGAAGGATCCTCTCTTGAAAAAATGACAGGAACGGTAGAGGAGACGTTATCACAGTTATCTTCAACAATTGGGCTGCCCTGCTTGTTAACCGATCTCGATGCCGCCAAGACAGATGATCACAGTCAAGTAGAATATGTGCAATGCCAATATGGTGATACAGCTCTACAGTCTTATGCGCATGATGGTTCATTTGTAAGCTTACTTAATAGAGTTAAAGAAGTGGACTTACGCAGTACATTAATTTTAGCAATAGAAAAAGCAAACTTACTAAGTCAAGTCGACGCATTAGTTGATGAGATCCAAGAAGCGGTACAGAGTGATTTTGAAAAGAAATCATTAACGGAGATGCCTATAGGTGAGGCAGGGAACTATGAGGTGTTACGATCTTTGCACTTAAGTGAGCTGATTGGTATTTTTGAAGTAGACTTACCACAACATCAAGACGTCTTTACCAAACAAAGATCCCTAATTTCAAAAGAAGATGACAACAGTCAAAAGGAATCACTAAGTGAGCTGCAAAGTGACACTGAGATAGATGACGCTATCGTGATGGGGTATCTCGGATCATACAATCTTGTGGCGAGACCTTATTACTTAGAGGGGATCGCACTCAAAACGAGTGGGATCGTGTTTTCGCAAGTTTTACGACTGCTTGAAGATCACAAGAATGAGTCTAACTTAATTGAACTTGCTCGTTTTTATGCGAGTATCCCCTTAGATAAAGATGCTTCGAGTTTTAATCGGTATCAAGCGGTAATGACGGTGGCAAAAGGTGTTTTAACCCCAGAGCAACTGGACGGCCTTAGGGAGGGCGCCATGGAAGCTGCACTAAAGGTAAATAATATTTCTTTCTTTAGAAAGATAGCTAAATTTGAAGATCCGTATAAAGGAATAGGGGGTTACATTCCTTTTTCAGTTAACCTTTCAGATTCAGAATCGGCGAGTGAGGCGATCAAGTCTTTAACGGCGTTAAAAGACAAGGAACACGCCCTATATCAAAATGATATTCAAGTAGATTTGTTTTCAAGACATGGCGAGGGATTATATTTAGGCAGGGAGACTATGAAAAGTTATCATCATGCATTACTGGTATTAGGTGTTGCTAAAGACGGCCAGATAGCCTTTAATATTTTTGATTCACTTAATGATGGTGAGCAGCAACTGTTCTTGCAAAACTTAACAGCAGAACAGGTCGAAGATTATTTCATTAGCGGTGCTATTGATTATTCAGATGAAATAGAAGATGGCATTCACGAATCAAATCCATTTTTTATTACTATGATGCAAAAACTGGTTGAGACTAAACCTCTATTAATAAGAGGGATTATTGATAATTTATATGAATTGACTAATGAAAATATAGTTGCGAACATAAAGAATACTGCCATACTAAAAATAGCATCAATATCAAAGGGAGAAGATCACTATAATCCTACCTACCCCTTTGTTAATGTTGATTGGGCGCAACATTGTGAATATATAGAAAAGATTATTTCCCGAGTAAAAACAAATGAGGCGCTAATCGGAGTCAATGACAACAACGGCTCTGTCGGCGATGTGAGCACTGGAAGTGGTCAGTTTTTATTGTAAAAATAACAATTTACAATGTTAATATATAAAATAGTTTGAGCTTTACGCATACATAATATAAAATACTTTATCTACCCTCATTGAAAATATTTTTTATGGCAGATGTAAAAGGAAGGCCCTTTAAGCGCGGTCTTAGTAAAAACCAAGAGATAAACCCTGACTTTATCGTTCGAGATACACGAACGATAGGGATGAAGATGGGCGACTTCCTGTCGCACCCTTTAAATGTTGCTGTGAGTGTTGGTATTTTGGGTGCGGTAAACATTGTTTACCCTTACTTTCCTGAGTTACTTCTTTTAATTGGGTTCATGCTTTATCGTCATGGTCTTAGGCACGCAACAAACATACGCCTTCCTATTCGGCTACCTCAAACATCTGGCTTAATTGATTATACGGATCTTACCCCTGGTACTAAAAAGCCAAACAGAGGTAGAGGGATATTCTATTTAGGTAATGAACACGGCACAAACAAGGAGATATGGGCAACCAATGAGGATATGAGAACTCACGTTTTGGTGATGGGCACGACCGGAGCCGGTAAGACAGCTACGTTATCGTCCATGACTCAGAACGCGTTAATTCAAGGTTCAGGCTATATTTACGTCGATGGGAAGGCTGATAATGCCTTGTGGGGGCGCCTATATTCGATGGCTCGCTCGATGGGTCGTGATGACGATTTGCTACTTATTAGTTTCATGACCGGTGCAAAAGATATTATCGGTAAGCAAGACAAGTTAATGTCCAATACAGTGAATCCGTTTACGTTTGGTTCGTCCTCTATGATTTCGCAAAGTTTAGTATCACTATTAGATGATAGTGGTGGCGGTGGCGGAGACATGTGGAAAGGCCGGGCGATCAGTTTCGTTGAGGCGTTGGCGCGTGCTTTAGTGCATATGCGTGATTACTATAATCAGCCATTAAACGTGGATGTTTTTCGTGAATACTTTGAACTTAAAAAGCTCGAGAGTTTTACGTGGGATGCCCGAAAAGAATATAAAATGGAAAAAGAAGAGCTGGTTGCTTTTAAGCCGCTCGAGAACTATTTAATGAACGTTCCTGGTTATGATAAGTCCAAAAAAGGGACGCAGGCTCAGGACACGCTTCAACAGCACGGCTTCATTACAATGCAGCTAACCCGTACCACAGGGTCGTTAGCGGATACTTACGGTCATGTTGTGAATGCATTGTACGGTGAAGTTGATTTTTATGATGTAGTTATTAATCGCCGTCTTTTAATGGTGGCATTACCCGCCCTTGAAAAAGCCCCAGATGAGTTATCTAACTTGGGAAAAATTGTTATCTCCAACTTAAAGGCAACCTTGGCTTCAACCTTGGGTGCAGATATGGAGGGTGACTACTCAGACATTATAGAGAACAGACCGACCAACTCTAAAACCCCTTTCTTATGTGTGCTTGATGAGTATGGCTATTACGCTGTGAAAGGCTTTGCGGTAGTTGCGGCGCAGGCTCGATCGCTTGGTTTTTCAGTGGTTTTTGCTGGTCAGGATTACCCTGCCTTTAAGAAGGCGGGTGAAGAGGAAGCTGCATCTATCATTGGTAACTGTAATATAAAAATGTGTATGAAGCTGGAAGATCCAAAAGAAACATGGGATCTATTTAAAGAAACGGCGGGTGAATCGTATGTAACACACTCAAGCGGATTCTCTGCACAGTCAGGCAGTATGACTGGCAACAACTATATGGATATGATGAATGCGTCGATTGAGCGTCGCGCCCGAATTGAGCTTGCTGATTTAAAAGAGCAGATGGAGTCAGAGTCTCACTTCTTCTTTAAATCAACCATTGTTCGAGGTGACACGTTCTTCGCCTACATGCCGAATGCCAAAACAATTAGAATGAACAGTTTTGTATCAGTTGAATACCCACTTCCTGAAGATATTGAAGCTCATTTAGATGATCCTGAAGCAAGGCTAATGGAAATAAGTGCTATTGAAAGCATTATGAAAAGCCAGAAAAAACAGAATATCAGTTATCATCCTGCATGGGCGGAAATAGAGAACGTCGTTAACGCTAATCGATCTTTTGTTCCGAGTAGCGTATCAGATGCTGTCATTTATGAGTGTATCTTAATTGATAAGATTATTGCTGGTGAGCAGGACGTCAAGACAGGAGAAGGCAGCTCAAGTGATGGCAAGGTGACGGGAGGGGACTTTAAAGACGACACCACTATACCTGCAGATGTTTTAAAAGATATGATGCCTGAAGGGGCAGTAACAGCTACTGACGAGGATGTAGATCCTGTTATGACTGCGGCAGAAAGCCTTATCGCCGATCACGGTGCGTACGACTACAACCCTGAAGAATTTGAACCTATAACAATGATGGATAGTGTTATAGATATAGAAGAGGCCCAGGACGGCTTAGCTGAGATTGAGCAGTTAATGGCTGAGGATGACATGTCACTGGAAGAGGCAGGGGAGATCTCCGAGAGAATAGTATCCGACATTGGTGGCGGTGTCACATATACGAACTACCCACCTAAAAGGGGAGAGAAAGATGCAGACATGGTTTCAGATATGATTAACTCATTGGCAGATTTGGTTGGGAGCAGCTCTGGAAAGGGCGATAATTAGTATTTTTTTCGAGACCAGACCTCTTTAACTCGGGCGATAAAATTAACATCTGCTGCCTTAGCTTCATCCACATAGGAGGCAAGCCCCCTTATTGTGAAGCCTTTCTCGCCTTTTTCATCAATATATAGGTTTATATAGCGAACGTATTTGTGGTTCATTTGGCTAATAACGTACATACCGTCACCTGCAAATTCCTTTGTATACTTACAAAGGAGTATATCATGAGAGTTTATTTCAGGAGACATGCTATTGTCACAGGCGAGCAATATAATATCGCCCTCGTGACTATCTAATAGGCTAACGGTCTTGCTGGTTATATAGATGTTGGATTGAGGCCAGTTGCTTGGATCAAATACTTCGCCGTCATAGTCTGAGACATCGATAACAGGGATCTGAAATGAAGCTGATTGATTATGCTCTCTATCAAGCCAGCCCCTTTCCTTGCTTAAGGCTTCTTCAATTTCTCTCGCCAGCTTACCCCCGATTGTTTTTGACTTTACGTAGTCGTGGCTTCTTCTACCGATAAGCTGGGATATCTGCGAGGCACTTTTGCCGAGCTTTTGAGCGAGCCATTTTTGTCCCCCCATATCTTCCGCCAGGCGACGTAAGTTTTCTCTTCTCAAGGCATTTAGTCTTTCACTATCTGGATCTATGTTTTTGGTGTTTTCTATGTTCATTTCACGTTCCTCAACACTCGCGTCCGTGTTAATTTTCTTATCCCCCTCAAAGTAGGGGTATTTACTATGAGGAAGCTTAACAAAGTGAAGAGTAAAGTTAAAGGCAATAATAAAGTGCAAACAAGGTCACATAATTGAAATGTTAACCTTGGTTCACCTAAAAGGTTAATTAGTTTACCTAAGAAGTAATCTTTAGTGAAAAAAATACTTGCGTATTATGTATATGATTTGATAAAATAAAACTTGACCACAAACACTTAATTCTGCAAGATTGCTTTCGTCCTTACTTAGAGGGCGTTTAAAGGCATCTTGCAAGGAGGATTTGGTGCACAAAGGAATTATAAGGATTAAATCAACCATGAATGTAATGAGACAGCTAAGCGTACTAATTTGGAATGACGATAAATTTCCAACATTACCCGACGATGCGCAAATTGTGTTTTTTCACCTGCTGACAACAACGCACACGACCACCTTTGGTTTATTTAAAGGCGGAGTGGGCACGCTTGCGGAAGAAAAGCGCTGGAAGCCAGAGCGATACAGGGAGGCATTACGTATTTTAATTAGCCAAAAGATGGCTAAATACGATAGGGATGCACTCTTATTATATATACCAAGAGCGCTACGCTATAATCCACCTGCGAACCCTAATATTATTAAGTCATGGTCTGAAATATTTAATGGACTTCCAACCTCGCCATTAAAGAAAGAATTTTATGATGACTTGAAGACTATTATTGACTCAAGAAATAAAGAGGCACTTACTGAGGCGTTTTTAACTCACTTTGGTAACGGAGTTAATTTATCTGCTGACGATCGCCCTCCAGTGGAGAGTGAGCAGACTCAAGATCAGGACGCATCGCGAAGTGGTCGTGAGTCGGTAAGGATTGCGCCTGCTGTAGAGGGGCTTGCTGAGGAAGGGGGTGGCGAATGGTAGCTTCAGTCTGTGAGTCGCATGGTAGCTTTGACTCAAAAGAGACCAAAAAGTTTGGACGAATATTAAAGCTGGGGTGCCCACAGTGTGCCGCTGCTAATTTAAGTTCACATCATAAAAGTGAACTTGCTTCCAAGACATTTGTCTTAGAAGCGAAAGGGATCCCCGCACGCCATCAGGGCTCAAGTTTTGATGGGTTTAATAAAGGGGATGAGCAAGGAGCACATGTTGCAGCAAGGCTGCAAAGCTACATTGATCACTTTTCACAAAGCAGTAAGAAGTGTTCTTTTATTGTTCTGTCTTGTGGATCTGACTCCGCCCCTATGGCATGCGCCATGTTAAAGGCGGCGGGAGAGGCTAAACTGGTATCTCGGTACACGACAGCGCAAGACTATATTTTGGCTATCAGAGCTTCGTATAGCTCTAACAGCCAAGATACAGAAGGAGGCATTATTTCAAAGTATGCTGAGGTAGATCTTTTAGTTTTAGACGACTTAGAATCAACCCGGAATACACAAGATGACCAATTTCAACTTTCAACGTTACTTGAAAAACGATATAACAGCATGCTCCCCACCTTAATTGTCAATAAAGGTGATAATTACACGCTTAGTGACAGGTTAGGTGGGGATATTTTTGAGCAAATAACTAAAAATGGCAAGATATTTAGTTATACCCCTCAAACTGAAAGCTCGTTAAGACAGGTAAAAACGCTGTAAACAAAGACTTATGGTGGCGGACAAAGAATGCCGCATCAAAATAAAATTACTTTACTTATTAAGGAGATATAATGACAAAAGCTGAAAATATAAACGAGATGGACACGATCGACATGTGGGAGCAGCAATTAGACCAGTTAGGTATAGATGCGCCCGTGAAAGCACTTGCCAAGCACTTGAGTTGCGCGCCAGAAGGTGCGCCCTCAAGAGATTTCTTGTCTGGGTTTATATCTGCTTCATGCAGAATGTAATCTAAGACAGTGTAAGAGAGGGGTATAATACCCCTCTCTTTAATATTAAAAGACGCTCTTATGAAAAAGAAACCTAAACAAAGTAAGCCAGAAGTGGCCAGCTACGCACACAAGACTGACTTTACGAGAAAGTATGAAGAGGTTGAATACACCCACTTTAAGCCACTGTACAGGACCATTATTAAAGTTAATGTAGTGATCGCCGTTGTCTTGTTAGTATCGCTTACACTTTCTTTTTATCTGTCCGTGTCAATAAGAGACACGGAAGTGAGAGGCATTGATCGCCTTGGGCGGTCTTATGATTTAACACTTCACCCCGCTGATGAGTCAATGAAATAAAAATATTTAAAAATAAGATTGTGTATTATAATTATAATATGATATTATACTGAGTATTAGTAATCGAGTTGACGTATTTTAATATGGCTGAGAAAAATAAAAAAAAGGACGAAGCAGTAGAGATGGTTGTTACCCGCAACGATTTCTATCGAGATGGGTATGGCGCTCAGCGCAAGATTCTTTTTGTATTGGTGCTTACCTTGTCCGTGTCAGCTCTTTTTAATTTTGTTTTATTTAGCATGAAGCCGGAAGTGCGTGTTATTGCGGTTGATAATGCAGGCAGGGTTGTTCCTGTTATATCGTTAAAAGAGCCGATGGTTAGCGCATCCGTATTAAATAGTTGGGTAGTTGAGAGAACGGTCGATCTTTATACGTATGACTTTAGGGGGTGGCAAAAAGACTTCCAAGCTATTTCATCAGACTTTACAGGTAGAGGGTGGAAAGAATTTAGTAAGGCAATGAAAAAATCGAACAACATGAAGGTCGTTCAGCAAGATCAGGTTTTTGTAAGCTCTGTCCCTCAAGGTGCCGCCGTGATTGTTAAAGAGGGTGATTTCAATGGTGTTTATGCATGGAAGGTAGAGTTTCCAATGCTGGTTACTTATGAAGGCGCCAGTGAAACGACAACTCAGAATTTAATGATGACGGTTGTCGTCGTTCGGGCTGATTTAATTACCCATCCTACTGGCTTGGCAATTGAGCAAGTAATTTCAAGAGATATGTAAGAATGAATAAAAAAATAATTATAAGTTCATTAATATTGTCAGGCTTGGCTTTCTCTGTGACTTCGTCTGCAGCAGAGCCTGTCTCTCAGGGGCAGGAGTCAATGACGATACCTGCGCCGACCACACCTATCGCGAAAACATTCCGCGAGCAAGATTTTGACGCGGTCATCGATGCAACGATTCCATTAGAGCCGGATGAGATTAGAAAGTTGCACCGCATCTTAGATGATCAGAAAAGAGCTGCAGCAGAGCCTGTTAGAGAGACGCTACCGCGCTCAAGGCAGTTAATGGTGGATATCGCACCGGGTGCTGAAATGCATACGATAAGCGTTAATAAGGGTATGGTCTCAACACTGGTGTTTTTAGATCGTCACGGAGAGCCGTGGCCTATTTCATCTATCCGAAATGGTAATTCTCGTGACTACACGATTGAAGAGGTGTTGATTAACAATAACAATGGCGAAGCGCCAGAAGACGGCACCAGTAACGCCTTAACTATTTCAACGAATAGTTATTCAAAAGGTAATGTTGCTATATTTTTGCAGGGTTTATCAACACCCGTTGTTATTGGGATTAAGTCAGGGGACAAATATACGGATTACCGTGTTGACCTAAGATTAAATAGAACAGGCCCTATTTCCAGTCAAGCGATTGCTACGACAAGAAATAATGCAGGGTCACTACCAGAATATGATGATTTGCTTTTATCTGTTTTGGGCGGTGTTGCGCCAAAGCATTTTAAATTCAAAGTGCTCGAGGGTTATTTGGGTGATGTTTTTTACGATGATAAGAGAATGTTTGTTCGAACGGGTAATAAGATAATTTCACCATTGAGCAAAAGAATGATTAAAAGCGCGGACGGCACTATTGTGTATGAGATACCTAATACAACTGTTGTTTTAATGCTTGTTGATGGTAGTGTTAAACGGGTGAGGGTTAAGTAATGGCTGAAAAGAAAAAGTCTGTTTTTGGCGATGTGAGAAGCAGGAATGTATTTGTTTCCATTATTGCAATGAGTGGCTTGATGGTTGTGGCGGCAATATTTTTGTCAGGCGGCAAAGATGAGGGTGCTGTAGAGATGCAGTCCGAGGTTGCAGCGACTAAGAAAACCAATAGTAAGCCGGGTGGCAACAATAGTCCCCGCTATCAGCAATATGTGAAAGATGAAAATGAAGATCGCGCTGAAGAGGCTGAAAGTACAGGCGGTTCATCCATTCCTACTATTTTCTCAGGTGGCATAACTGAAGAGCCTTTTATTGTCGAAGAGGAAGAGATGCAGGAGCCTGCAACATCGGCTTCTCAGAGCGGATCAAAAAATGAAGCACCCAGTACGGTTGAGCAGCAACAGGTTCAGCCAGTTGTTGTTAGGGAGGTTAACAAGGCTAAAATGGCGCAAATGAAAGCGCTGATGACGTCATGGAGTGAAAGTAGCGGGACAAGCCATATAGGCTTGAAGGTAGTTCCTCAGTACAAGCCAGAAGTGGTCATTGCTGCTAATAGTGTGGAGCAAGAGCCTGAGGTTGATAAATTAATGTACCGAGCAGGCAGCATGATCAGCGCTGTTATTGATACTGAGCTTTCCTCTGACTACCCAGGTGCTGTACGGGCATCCGTTGTTTCAGGTCCGCTTAGAGGCGCTTATGTTATCGGCAGTTTCCAGCGTCAGCAGGACACTGTTTTACTTTCGTTTAATTCTATTTCTTTAAAGGGTGTGGGCTCAAAAGGTGTATCAATGGTGGCGGTAGATCCTCACACCGGAAACTCAGGCGTCAAGAGCGAAGTTGACAATCATTACCTATCTCGCTACGCAAGCTTAATGGGTGGTGTATTTGTTTCATCGCTTGGTATTTACGGTGAATTAACAGGTGAAGAAAACACGGCATCAACAACTGATGCAAATGGCAATACCGTTGTTACACGAGGTGAGATTACAGAGTCAGACAAGATTATAGCAGCGGTTGGTGGTGGCTTTACAACTATCGCTGATAACGCTGGAGAGGAGATTGCGGCAGGGTTTGATCGTGCCGTGACCGTTAAAGTTAACCAGGGGCAGGCAATTAATTTATTTGTATTGCAAGACATCCCTGAAAGCATACTAAAGTAGGAGTAAGACATGAGCGAACAAGAATTACCTGATATGGACGAGTCTGGATACCCGCAAGAACCTGGCGCTGAGCCGCAAGAGCCTACTGAAGAGCAGGAGGTTTCTCACCAGTTCGACGAAGAGGATGATGGATCTGCAGATGAAGCTTATGGTGCACCTAAAGGTTCTGAGGGTAATCACTTAGGTGAAGATGATATCGATGATATCGATGATGTTTCTGACAAGAAAAAATCAATGAGCATGTTTGACATGATGATCTATGGTGGGATGGCTGTGTTGGCTATTGTCGGTACTGGCGTGGCTTACATTATGTTTTTTGATGGTGAAGCGCCATCAGTTAAAGTTAAGCAGGCTCAAGAAGTTCAAGAAGTTCAAGAAGTTCAAGAAGTTCAACAGGCTGAATTTGAAGTGGACTACAGTGAGCAAGAGCCTGAAACGTTTGAAAGTGCTGTTGCATTTGATGATCCTGAACCCATTACCCCAGAAGAGCCTTCTTTTGAAGAGTCCTCTTTTGATGAACCCTCTTTTGATGAGGAGGATAACTTTACCGAAGGAGTTGATAGTCAGGTTGTTGATGAGTTGACAAATCGAATTGAGTTAACAGAAGCTAAAATTGACAAGATGGCCTCCGTTTTAATTCAAGCAGGTGGAAAAATATCTCAGCTTGAGTCAGATTTAGCCAATGCAAGCATGGTGATTGCCAAGCTTCAAGAAACAGAGAAAACTTTTCAAGCTGAAAAGAAAGCTGTAAAAACGAAGCAAGCCACACAAAAGAAAAAGGCAGCTAAAGCTAAAAAGCCTTCTCAAGTCAGTAAGGTGTCCACTAAAAAGTTAAGCGGTTACACCATACAGTCTATGGTCAATAATAAGGTCTGGCTACTTCACAAAGGGACAAAACACGTCTTAGGTTTAGGTGATAAAGTGCCTGGTTCTGGTCGCATTGTTGCTATTGATATCGATAAGAAGCAGGTATTAACATCTGCTGGCGTTATTAAGTAGTCGGCGCGGAAAGGCTTAAATGATGAGTTTAACGGCTTGGTTGCGATTGGTTTTTGTGTTGGCGGTCTTTTGTGTGTCGCCAACAATTTACGCCTATGACAATGTCATAGATAATAATGGTGCGCCAACAGGAGCAACCAATACAAATGTCTCGCAGGCTGGTGATGCGTCAAACCAGAAGCAAACTGTTGCTTCCGACCCTTTTGGATCTGCTTTAGAAAGAGGAAAGGCAGCAATAGGTAAGTTGGGCACAACACTGGGTTCAATGTTTGCTAATTTCTCCCAGTATTATGGATCGATTGCCCGCCTTCTTAATGACGTGGCATTGTTGTTAGCAATTGTATTTGGTATTTCTGCTTTAATTAAGCTTAAGAACTTTGTGCAAGATCCTCAGCAAAATCCAATGTCTCATACATTGGCATTGTTTGTGGTTGCCGGTGCGCTTGCCAATATAGGTTTAATGGCAACGATTGGAGGCAACTCTATTTATGGCGATGGCTATAGCTTTATTGCTTATAACCAGACAGCCCAAACGGGGAGCGAGTTAAGTAGTGAAGGTCTGGCTATATTGCGAGGCGTGATTGGGTTTATTCAATTGATGGGGTTTATTGCCTTTTTTAAGGGGTGGCTCATGCTTCGTAATACGGGTAAACCTGGCGGGGGAGGGCAAGATGTTTCTTTCTCAAGAGGGCTTGTGTTTATTATTGGCGGAATATTGTCTATCAATATTGTGTCGACAGTAACGCTAATGGCGGTATCAGTAGGTTCCGGTGATACAGTGACTAAGATATTAGGGACAGGTTAGAGTTTTAAAGGTTGTAATGTAGGGTTGATTTAAATCGTGCATTATGTTTTAATTTGTATTATATGTATAATACAGTTTTTAAGGGTAAGTAAAATGTTTTTAACAAAAGCGAAAGAAAGAGTTGCTGTGGGCGCGTTAATCATGATGGCAAGTATGCCTACATGGGCTGTTGAGGCCGCCGCAGTTGCAGATAAAGTAAAGGGTCAATTTGGCGCTATCGGCGGAATGGCAACAAGCTTATTCTTACTGGTGGGTATTTTTTTGGTGGGCGGTGGTCTATTGAAGCTGAAAGCACATAAAGATAACCCTCAGCAAGTGCCGTTATCACAACCGATGACGATGTTAATTGTTGGTGGGTTGTTAACGGTTATCTTGGGTATTATGACGATTGCCGGTGACTCCTCTGGTCTTAAGGGTCAAGGCGCAGGCATGAATGAGTCATCAACAGCAGATGGTTTATTTAATTAATAATCAGATTCGTTGTCATAAGGCAGTGATGAAAGAGAGGCCTGCATGCGATGTGTTTTGGTTTTGTTTGTGGCCTTCTTTCTTCCCGCTGAAGTTATAGCTGTGAGCGCTAAGGCTGACGGTCATCTTGGGTATTATGACTATTGCCGGAGATTTCTTCAGGCTTGGGTGATGATGGAGTAAGTCATTTGAAAAGTGAAGTAGACATTGCGTCAGGGCTATTTTAAGTATGAAAATTAAATATTCAATATTGGCAGGGTTGCTTGTTTCTTCGTTTACAGTTTCGGCTGCGAATGTGGGCGGTACGGCTGAACGTATTTATGAGAACTTTGCCAGTATTGGAGGCATGGCGGTCAGCTTCTTTTTGCTGTTGGGTATATTTTTTGTGGGCTTAGGTCTGTTAAAAATTAAGGAAAACAGGGACAACCCCAATCAAGCACCGATTAAGGTGGCGATTGCTTATATTATTGCTGGTGGTTTGCTTGCCGCTATTATGGGGGTGATGACTATTGCGCCCGACTCCGCCTTTAATAATGGGTCAAACGAAAAGCCAACGCACCAGAGAATTACAATTAGTGATTCACCAAAAACATCTAAAAAGTAGATATTAAATGAAATTAATCTTATTAATGGCCTTATCCCTTGCTTCAAGTGCTGTTTTTGCCGTGCCAGCTCATACCGATATTGGCGCTGCCGTTGCGGATGTTGATGGGCAGTTAAACTCGGTAGCACTATTGCTTACAGGGGCAGCGGTATTGGTGGGGGTTTTTTTTGTGGCCATTGGGATTATTAAGATTAAAAGCTCACAAGAAGCTGGCGGTCAGCAGAAAGACTCCAGTATTCAGTTGGCACTGACCTCTATTATTATTGGTGGCCTATTAACGACAGTGGGTAGTGTTGTGTTTATTTCTAAAGATTCTATCTTTGGAACAAACTCTGATGCTAAAGAAGGCGCAAATTTCACCACTCAAGACCGGGGACATTTAGATAAGTTTATGTCTCAAGGAAAAGCAAACGGCAACTAAGGACGACCAATGGCACCCAGAAATTTCCCTATTATTTTATCGGTTAAGCGCGGCAGCAGTAACTGGCGCAAAAATGACACGAATATAGAATCCAGCGATGACGCTTTTAAAGCGGTGCGTGAAGATATCTTAAAGCACAATCGGTATACCTGTAAGTTTTGTGGTTTTGAATCGAGAAAGTATCAGCATGTTCATCACCGAGACAATGATCATGCAAACAATAATAAGGGTAACTTGCTGGTTGCTTGTGCTTATTGTCATCAAGCCCATCATGTTGGTTTCGCTGGCGTGGGTGGCGAGAGCGTTTTGGTTCATTTTTCAGCAAGAAGTCAGGTTTGGATCAATCATATAACACGCCTTTATTTTGTCTCTCAAATGCAAGCGCCCAATCAGTGGAGCAAAAAGATTGCTAACCTTTACAATATGATCAAGACTGAAGGGCAGCGTAATCTTCATAAAGTGTATGGCCCTGAGATGTCCGGCATGAAGTCTGATAATCCAACATGGCTTGCCAACTTTTTAATGGGGCTGGATGACGAGGCTTATAAGGATAGGATTAACTGGGGGGCAAACTTTAATAGTTTACGCCTGCTTCCTATTGCTGACGGTGATAAAGACCGACTTCGTTACTGGGGAGAGATGTTGTCGCCGGTTGATGAGTGGGGCTTGATTGTGGGTGATGAAACCATGAGTAGTCATTTTTAATGCAATTTGGCTGCGTATTATTCGAAACGCCAGACAATGGCGGTGACGGGAGTGGCTGGGCATCTATAGAGGGTGGGATCCCTTTTAGAGTTGGGAGCGTGCAAGATTTAGCTCAAAATATTCGTTGGTGGACAAATTTAACCTATAACGGCGTTAATGACCTTCGCGGCTTTAGAAGCAATACCGTTAAGCTCGACACCTACCTTCGCACTAAAATGGATCATATTATTCAGGAGATTGGCTTATCCGGTAAGCGCCCTGTGGATATGGTTACATACTTGTCTTATTTGTTTACAAATGTCATGCATGGTGCGGTGAAACATTATGGCGCAGACATAGAAAAGATTGGTAGCGAACAGTCCCTTTCACATGATTTGGCGGCCACCTTTCAGCTGTACAGGCGAAGCGACAAACAGTCTCATCAAATTGACAATAGCTATAACAACATTATTTATTGCAGCGGTCGCTGGCAGCGTGATGTTGTTTATACTTGGATCCGCAGGCAGCGGATAAAACACGCGATTGATGTGTTGTCTGCGCCTGTCCCACTCTTCGGGTGTAAGTGGGAACCTCTTCGTGACAGGGGGCTTCTAAGGCGTCCTGATATCGTTGATTTTTTGATCAAGTTCCCACAACCTGTTTTATGTAAAGTATCGGTTAAAAACGTTGCCCCTGAAGTGGCTGACTTGATTGGTTTCGGTAATACAGCGAACAAACGACAAGATAAGATCCGGCACTGGTTGTCGCAGCCAGAGTTAATGTGGTTATCAAATTATGCCAGCATAAAAATAGAAGAGGTCTTAATGGGAGAAGGGTATCAGCCAGCTTTCTCATCAGACTCCTTCCCTTTAAGAGATACCTTGCCAATGCCTTTAGTTGATACGGGATTTAATCAGTTATCTCTATCTGCAGGTCTACTGGCTGAAAACTACTGGGTATCTTTGGCTAACAAGACCTCAAAACGAAACGGCAATAGTACACAGCATTACTTCTCAGCCAGCGCCTCATGGATGCGTAGCGTTGATTTGATGCTGATCTTCATGGATGTTCTAAAGTTAAGAAACAAAGTGGATATTGAGTTTAACAATTACTCTGTTGGCAGCTTGAGTGTGAGCTTTAATCCAGCTCAATGGGATGATGTTTTTCATGCCGCACAAGAGGTCAATATGTTTATGCCTCTCCATCCACCTGAAATGAAAAAGAATTAATTAAATTCAAACTTGATTCATTTCATTTTGTATCATATACTTGTTACATGAAATCAAACCTTGAAGAAATGCCCCGACTGAACCATGCAAAGCAAGAGGTATCAAAGAAGGTATCTTCGATATTGAAGCGCGTGCAACGCCAAGGCGATCCTCTATTGATTATGCGCCTTGACGCCATTATCGGCCTCGATAGTGAGCAGGAGATTGTGGCTGCGATTCAGGAAGCCACCAAAGACATAAACTGGAAAAAATAATGATTGGAATAGTTGACTCTATAATTATGATGTTGTCCCAATTGTCTGGGCAGAGTATCTCAGACTTTTGTGAGCTTGAAACGAACTCAAGAAACAGACCTGCGCTCGTAGCTCGAGACGGAAGCTTGATGACCCTGGTCAAGGTGGACGGATTGAATATGATGGTGGGCGATGAAGAGTTTCGCCTTGCTGCCTCCAAGGTGACGGGTGCCCTTAATGTGCTCTTTGCTCAAAAAGGGCATACCATTCAGTTTGGCTTTAATTACGATCCAGAAACGGTGTTTGATGAAATTGGCGTAGCATTAGGTCGCTCTAAAGTGACTGCGAGCAACTTGTCATTGGATATGGATAGTCTATTATCTGAGCGGCAGCGTCACTTAGCTAAATTCTGTTCATCAGAAGCTATTTACATTGCGGTGTGGACGCATACATTAGTATTGTCTCAGGATGAGATGAAGCGGATCAATGCTGCCAGAAAGAGAAAAAACAGTAAATCACCGCCCCCTTCTGTTCCTGACGGTCAAAGCTACACCGTTGAGTACGAGGATATTGGGGACAGGCACCAGAGTGCGATGGAGTCTCTAATCGGTGAGTTGGCGATTGCTGGTGTAAAAGTAAAAAAACTAAATTCACATGAGATGGCGTTCGAATTAAGACGAGCGATTGATCCTGGGTTTACAAGCCATACATGGAAGCCTGTCTTGCAGGGGGATAAGATCCCGCTAAGGATGGGGCAGAAGATGCGTTCAAGAGCCGATCTATCGTCTATTGCCTACCCACCTTTGTCAGAGCAGTTAGTCCCTCGTGATGCTGAGCTTCTTAATGGTCAAATGGTCGCGATTGGGGATAGGATATACCTGCCTGTTTATATCGATTTAATGCCTCAAGATGTGCATCGTTTTTCTTCGTTATTCGCCAAGCTGATCAACAGTAATCTACCCTGGAAAATAAATTTCCAAATGGGATCAGAGGGAATGAGTGCCATTTCTGCAAAGTCAATGCTTGCAGCGTACACCGCCTTTGCATCAGATACAAACAAGCAAATAGATAAAGCGGTAAAAGCGTTAAGAGAGCGCGCATTTAATGGCGGCACCTTAGCCAGTATTAGAATTTGTTTGACCACGTGGGTCACAGGTACGGACAGTGAAAACAAGCGTGACAAACTAAAGAGCCGCGCCTCTACACTGGTGAGGGCGGTTGAGAACTGGGGGCAGTGTCAGTTAAGCGAAATGACCGGCGATCCATTAGCGGGAACGTTCTCAGCTATTACAGGTTTGACGTCTAAAAATATCGGTAACCCTTCTGTTGCTCCGGTTTCGGAGTTGGCTGAAATGTTGCCTCTATTTAGGCCTGGAACGCCATGGAAAGAAGGCGCGGTTATGTTTAGGACGCCAGACGGAAAAGTGTGGCCCTATCAGCCTGGCAGCTCACAACAGACAACATGGATCAATTTGATGGTTGCGCCACCAGGGCGAGGAAAGTCAGTTTTATTGAACATGATTAATTTGGCATTATGCTTGGCGCCTGGTAACAAAGAATTGCCACTTATTCACATTGTCGATATTGGCCCATCATCAAGCGGCCTTATCTCTCTTTTAAAAGAGTCATTACCTGAATCTAAACGCCACTTGGCTGCCCATCATCGAATGAAGATGAGTAAAGATTATGCGGTAAACCCATTTGACACACAGTTAGGTCTTCGAAAGCCATTACCTTTAGAGCGTTCATTTTTAGTGAACTTAATGCTGGTATTGCTAACACCACCAGGAGAGGCTATCCCGTATGAAGGGATGAGCGGTTTAGTTAACCAGGTGGTGGATGACTGCTATAAGATTTACAGTGATCAGGAACAGCCTAAACCGTATATTCCAAGGGTCAATGTAAAAGTAGATGAAACGCTAAAAAATATTGGCCACCCTGTTGATTCGAGAACAACATGGTATGAGGTGGTGGATGCTTTATATGATGCAGGTTTCGTTCATGAAGCGACATTGGCTCAACGTTATGCGGTGCCGCTTATCTCTGATACGGTTACCGTATCACGTAGCCCTCAAATTATTGACATGTTCGGAGGTATTATTGCCCCGACAGGTGAAAGTCTAATCGACACTTACTCACGAATGATTTCTGAGGTGGTGAAAGGGTATCCTGTTCTGTCTGAACCTACCCAGTTTGATTTGGGTGAGGCGCGTGTTGTTAGTATCGATTTAGATGAAGTTGCTAAAGGGGTGGGTATTGCCGCTCAAAAGCAAACCTCTGTTATGTATATGCTTGCCCGAAACTTGGCTAAGAACTTCTATTTAAATTCTTCTGACGTTGAGGTGATGCCGGCAAGATATCAGAGCTACCATGTTAATCGTATTAAGAAAATACAAGAGTCTCAAAAACACATCGCTTACGATGAGTTCCATCGGACAAGCGGTGCAGGCGAACAGTCGGCGGCCATTCAAAATCAAGTTATCATTGATATGCGTGAAGGACGAAAGTGGAACGTGATGGTATCGTTATTGTCCCAGTCTATTACTGATTTCACTGACCAGATGACTGAATTTGCTACAGGCACCTTTATTTTAGGCGCGGGCACGCATAAGACGGTAGATGAGATTGTATCAATGTTCGGTCTTAACCCAAGTGCACATCACGTCATTAATAATAGATTAAATGGCCCAACGGCTAAAGGAAGTAACGTTTTTGCTGTTTTTAAAACTAAAACAGGTCAGCATAGTCATCTGTTAACAGTGACGATTGGTCCCGAGGAGCTTTGGGCTTACTCAACAACGAAAGAAGATGCCTCGCTTCGCGATCAGCTTTATACGCGTATAGGGGCAACGTCTGCACGACAAGTCCTGGCGCGTAGGTTCTCATCAGGTAGTGCCAAAGATGAGATTGAAGATCGATTAATGAAGTCAAGTGATGAAGAAAGTGCAAATGGAGATGAAGAGTTGTCCTTGGGTGTAATTGATGATTTAGTTGATGAGATGGAAGCTTTTCACAATAAGCTCAGGGATGAGGTCTAATGACCTCTTCATTTTGGGTTGTCATCGCCCTGTGCTTGCAGCTTGCTGCTTTTACAGCTCATTCTGAGAGTGTTCAGGCGGGCAATGAGGTTGGGGTTGCTAAAGTAACTGAAGAGGCTCCAGTGGGCAAGGGCGCTGACGACAAAGAGCCTGAATCTAAGATAGAAGCAGTTTCCGAGAATACACTTACCATCACAGATTATTCCTCAGTATCAGAGGCTATGGTTGCTCTTTCTGAAATAGGGAGGTCAATGGATCTTCCTCAAACAGGGAGCGATGAATTAGATGCGCTTATTCGTTTAAAGAAAAAACTTCTCGATCAGGTTTATGCTGATATGGGAGAGAAGGAAGCCCCGGTCAATGCCTCTCTATATGGAGAGATGGATAAGTCGTTCCTGTTGTTGCGGATCAAAACAAATGACAGTAGAGGGAACGACTACGCTGTTGCTCGAGACGAGTCTATGTTGGTCGAGCAAGATCTTATTGGTCGAATAAATAGGTTTAACGTCTTTTTCTATAAGGCTATATCGGATGGGATCCCAAAGGATATTATTTTAAACAGGATATCTCTTGAGCAAAAAGGGTTGGATGAATTATTAGGTCGCCTACCCTCTATTACAAAAAAAGCAGATGAGACGGCAATCTATACGCAAGCACAAGGCGTTTATAGCTACGCACTGGCTCAAATTAGGGCGTGGTCAAGCCTGCTGGGATATATTGCCTTGCAGGAGGCGTCTCTCGCCTCACAGTCTGTAGTCATGCAGCTATTAGACTATGAAGAGCTGATAAAAGAGATTAACGGTCAAATCCCCTTAACGCCTAAATATTATTTAGATGGCTTAAATATTGATGTGGGAAGAACCGTTGTATCGGGTCTTATTTTTATTATTGCTTTATTGTTTATTCCTATTATATTTAAATACATTGACTATATTTCTAATAACCATGTAAAAAGTGAAGTAAGCAAAACCTTTTACACAGATAATAAAAAATGGTTGTCTCGATCTATTAGATATATCGTTATTTTGTTTGGTTTGTCTATTTTCTTTAAAGATCAAGGTTACATAAAGTTCACAGAGGAGTCTTTGTTTGTTTTGATTACTTTAGTGGGGGTAGCCGTCTCTCTAAAATCAATAGATTTCTTCTTTGTTTTAAAAGCACACTCTTCTCGTAAGGATGCTTTGCGTAAAGAAGTAGTCAATTTAGGTATGAAGTTCACTAAGATGGTGGTGGTGATTGTGTTTTCAGTCATCGCTTTAAACCATTATGGTATCAGTGTGGCAGCGATTCTTTCTGCTTTAGGGATTGGTGGCTTGGCATTTGCTTTGGCTGCAAAAGATACCTTATCTAACTTTTTTGGTGGCTTAAACATCTTCTTTGATGACGTCTTTAAACAAGGTGATTGGATTGACGTGAATGGTGTTGAGGGTGACGTTGTTGAAATAGGGCTCCGTTCTACAACGCTTAGAACATTTGATAATGCATTGGTCAGCGTGCCTAACTCTGAGATATCCATTCAGCGCGTTAAGAACTGGAGCCGCCGGAAGGTGGGTAGGCGTATTAAGTTTTGGTTGCCTGTTGCTATCGATTCAAGTAGCAAAGATTTACAAAAAGCGTTATCAGAGATTAGGGACTACTTACTAAAGAGCGATGAGATCTCAGGGGATCAGCATACTGCTAACATGGATGAACTATACCTAAGTAAAAATAAGCTGCTTTCAGCTCGAAACTACAATGGAATAAAAGATACGCAACTGGTCTATTTGGATAGGGTCGGAACATATTCTTTAGATATTTTAATTTATTGTTTCTCACATACGACTAACTGGAGCCAATGGCTTGGCGTTAAAGAAAACCTTATTTTCGATATTTTAATTATATTGGAAGATAATAATATAAATTTTGCCTATCCTACTCAACACTACCAAACGAGTAAAGATAGGGGTAACGGGGAAGCAATAATTCATGAAGATCAATAAAGCGTACTTGGCGGCTCTACTGGAACAGCATTATGAAGATGCGACAGATGAAGAAAATGAAGTGTTTCACGATCTTATCGCAGATATAGGTAAGGTGGTTCAAGCGTCAGGACTTAGTCCTATAGGCAGTGATAGTATTTACGCTGTCGCTGAAGTGGTGGCAGAAAATATTGGCGAAGCTGATTTAGTCTTTATAGAAAGAGAATAATAACAAAATAAAGTTGATTTTAATTGGCAGCGCACGTACTATTGTGTATTATGTCTATGTTATAACATTTAATGTGTAGGTGAGAAATGAATAAAAAAGGGTTTACAGTAGCAGTTTTGGTACTCGCAATGGGCGCTGCATCAACAGTTAACGCTGATTTCGTGGTTGTGTCACAGTATGCGGCTCCTGATTCTGAAATATCAAAGCGTGGCGATTTAGTCGCGGGATTTGGTAATTCAGTCATGTTTGGTGATTTAATCCAAGAGATTATTCCAGGTGACTGGGTAGTGAGTTGTGATCCACGTTTATTGGAGCAGGAAGTAAGCTGGACTGGTGGTGTCACTTGGCTGCAGCTTCTTGAGTCTATCTCTAATAAGCATGGTTGGCATATGAACATGAATAAAGAGGTTAAGACAATCTCTATTTCAGATGGCATAAGTTCAGTCAAGGAGATAGCTGATAGTGTTGAGCTTGACTTGTTATCGACTCCCATGATTGAGTCAGGAAATGAGTTCTCTGGTGTGACAGGATCGCTTACAGATCGCGTTTCAGTAAACCTTAGAAACAAAACATTACAGAGCGTGCTTAATATTTTAGCACCTCAAGGCTGGAAGGTTGATACGCAGTTTTCTGAAGCACTTTTGGAAACAGTGATTGACTACACAGCTGAGAAAACACGCGGTGATGCGCTTGCTGAAGTTTTAGCGCCTATTGGACTGACTGTTCTGTCTTACCCGAACATGTCTCCATCACCACTATTAGTCATCGTTAAAGGAGAACGTTAATGCGAATTAAAACGCTTATCGCATCAACTGTGTTATTGGCCGCTCAAGGTTGTGCGCAGTTAGATGTGAATCCAGAGTCTATGCCTCAAGTTAAGCCTATGCCTCAACTTGAAAGTGCCAAGCCAGAAGTGCGTAGCTATGTACGGATTTCATCACCAAAGCATCAAATCTTAAAGCAAAAGACACGCGTTAATCGCCAGTCTATTTCAATTGCTGATGCGTTGATGGCGCCTAAAGGCTTGACTAAGGTTCAGCTTATCGCTAAAGACGGAGGCGTTGTTCTGTCTAAGACGGTTAGTCTTCGTGTTGTTGATATGACTATCCAGGATTACTTGAAAAACTTAGGCACTATCACTAATTATGATTACCAGTTAGATGTCTCTGGCGATACGCCCGTGATTGAGATAGCTTCAATGATTACACGTGAGTGGAATTTAGCCGCTATTAGTAATATGCCGGACTCAGAGATTAACGCAGGTTTGTCTGCGACAATTTCATCAAGTATAGATGACGAGAGTGATGGTAGTAGTGGTAGTGGTGCGAGATTAAAGATTACGCGTGATGATGACGTATGGGAAAAGACAATTGAGCAAGCAAAACTTATTTTAGAGCAGGATCTGGGTTCTACATCAGGCAATAGTTTTTCTCCTGCAGAAGAAATGATCGGATCTGAAGGTTTAGCTATCCCTGACTTGATGGGCGGCGAAGGGTTTTCATCGCCACAAACTTCATCTGCATCAAGTTCTGCCGCAGCAAAGGGCTGGTTGGTTGAGAATCGCAGGTTAGGAACAATCACAGCTTACGGCACGCCAAACAATATTAAATTATTAGATGACTGGATGTCGGACATGGAAAAGAACATGAACCGTCAAATATTCTTGGACGTTGCTATTTTAGATGTGTCAACGTCTAAGGGTGATGGTCGCGGTGTTGATTGGTCAGCTGTTTACAATAATTCAGGCTACCAAGATGGTGATACAGGTATTGGCTCCATCAGTCTATCAGGTAGCAATAAAGATGGCGGCGCCTTATCAGTTGTGGATGGTGGTACGTGGGCCTTATCAACAGCGGGTAAAGTAGGTAGTGTTAGCTTGAACGCAATTATCAATGCGCTTTCAGAAGAAGGTAGCGTTAAGTTGCAGTCTCAACCTAAGTTAACCGTTACTAATGGTTATACGGCTTATTTGGGTGCAACAGAAGAGATTAGTTACGTGTCTGATATTGAGATTCTGCCGGTTGATTCAACTGATGGTGGTGTTGGTGATCCTATCGTATCAACAAACTTATCTCGTGTTAGTGTCGGTTTGAAGTTGGCTGTAACGCCTCGCATTCTTAAGAATGGTGACATTCTGGTAGAGGTTGTGCCAATTATCTCAACGATTAAAGGCTTTACTGAGATCGATAATGGTGGTCAGAAAATCGCAACACCAAATATTGCAATGCAAGAGCTTGCAACGCAAGTTATCACTAAGAGTGGCAAGCCAATTCACTTGGGCGGCCTAATTCTAAGTCGTATTATTGAGAACGCAAAACGTGTTCCATTGCCAGGTGGTGAAGCAACTCAAGCATTAGGTGAGTTATTAGGCAGCATGAAGATTGAAGAGGAAGGTAAAGAGCTTCTAATCATTATTACGCCAACGGAAGTAGGTAGCTAAGCATGGTCAATATTGCTAACAAAGTTGTTGAAATTGAGGGGCGTCGATGTATCGTCATTCGTGACGAGGTTTCGATCTCCGCAACAGAGTCAGCAGGGATCTTGGTTGATCAGGAATTACTAACTGACAACTACAAGCTTTGGATGTCATCGGAAGTGATGGATGAGCTGGCGAGTAAGCACGGTGGATTACCTATCTTCGGTCTATGGCAAGTTCTTCTCTCTTCTGGTTACATTGAGGGGGATTACAAGGTTTTTGTTGTTCCCACCAATGAGAACGGTGATGGCCACTACCTTTATCGTGACAATAGTATCTGGCGTGTTGGGATTGTGTTTCAAGATGAGCTACAAGGCCTTCCTGATGAGTACTTAACCAGCTTAACCGATGACGACATTCTGCTTCTTGAAATTGAAGTGGAAGAGTTGAGCAGACCCGCTAAGCGCGTATTAAGCATTACTGAACAGGCAACCGTAAAGTCGAAAGAGCAGAAGATTGTTCGCAGGCAGGTTGTTGCGGCAGTGTGTTCTGTTGCGGCTGTGTTGTTTGGTGTTGAGCGGTATTTAGATTTCATGCATAAAAAAGAAAAGATGGAATACGAGTCTGAGCAAACAGTGCTAACAAGTCTTAATGCCCGAATTCAAATTCTTAAAACAGATCGCGCTACCTTTAAGCCTGATCAGCAGGCGGATGTATTTCCTATCTGGTACTTAACCACTGTTTTACCTCCTGAAAGCATGGAGTCAGAGAAGATTGTGTTGAGTGATCCTGGCGCTCAAGTCATCATCATTAAAAAGTATTCACACTTGGCAGAAGATTTGCCTACCGATGTGTTTACGGCTCGACCTGTAGTGACAGGCGAGGCGATTGTAAACTGGAAGGTGGCCGTAGATGAGTAAAGAAAAAGCAAGAAAAAAAATAAAGGGAGTCTCTTTGATAGGTGAGCGTGCTCAAAAGGTATTGATGGCAATAGCCTTCACAATAGTGATGGGCGGCGGATATCTTTACTGGACAGAAAGCCAACACAGAAGCCCAAATTTCTCTCAATTAGATGCAGACATTAGAGTTGCTGAGCAAAAATCGCACGCATTGCAAAACGTTAAAGTTCTTCCTGATATTAAAGACCAGTGGGAATTGGCCACTCATATCGCAGCGAATGCAGGTGTTGAACTTGAGCCCTTGGAAATGGGATCTCAGTACAGCGTTGATCTTAGTGTTGTCGATGGCGGTCACTTATGGCAGGGCTTATTGCGAGGAAATATAAAAGACGTTCTTTTTGCGGCAATTGACATGCAAAATAAAATGATGGTTGTCTTAGGCGACATCTCATTCAAAGGTGAGAATGGCGTAATGGTTATTGGCGTTCTGGGCGCAGCTCCTAAGAAGCTTAATGTTAGAAAACAAAGAATCAAGGTAAATAATAATGAATATTAGAAATGTATTAGCAGTAACGATTTTAAGTTCTGTTCTTTTTTCACCGCTAACGTTTGCAGGTGAAGACGAAATGACTGCTGAAGAAGCTGAAGAAGCCATGATGCTGGAAGTGCTTGGTGAGACCTATGAGCACCAACTTCAAATGAAAGATCTTCGCCAGCAAGTTGAGCTTCTTCAGCAGAAGAAGAAAATTGCCGAACTTATGTTTGATTGTAAAAAGAAAGGGGTGACATGCAACCCTTCTGAAGACAATGATTTTGGCATGGTTATTATTGATGATTCAGGAATGGATACAGGCGGCCAGTCGTACCTTGATGGTGCGGCAATTGATGTTCCTGAGATTGAAGGTTTAGGTGGTAATTTATCTGGAACGCGTATTGAAGTCGGAGATGAAGGTTACGATCCTCGTTTTGACCCAGAGTTAAAGCAAGGCGCAGGAAGTGATCCCGCTTACAGCCCTTATGAGCAAGACATCGCTGGTGAGGAAGTCTATAGCGAAGAACAGTATAACCATGAAGATCAACCTTATGGTGGTGCTGACCAGTTATTAGATCCAGAAATGATGGGGGAAGCTTTTACTAACTTTAATGAAGAGATTATTGAAGTGCAGTCTATGCCACCATTATTAGGGATAGAGAATGATGAAGCAATCTTCATTATTGACAGTCAAGAATATCGCGCTAAAGGTGGAGACATGCTACCTGGCGAACAATGGAAGGTGAGAGACGTTAGCTTTGATAGTGTCTGGATGAAAGGTCCAGATGGTAAGTCAAAGTATGTATACATTAATTGGAGATAATGGATCATGGCTGGCGTGCAACTAAATAAAAGTGTTGAATCCAAGTTTGATGGGATTAAGAAAAACTTAGTATCCCTTGATATCGTAAAAGAATGGGAAATCCAAGGCTGGCAAACACCTGAATCATTAACAGATATTGTCCAGTTTTTAAGTAAAGAAGGGATTGCCCCAGATATGGCACTCACTTCAATTGCGATGATGCTTGGTAAAGAGGTCTACGATCTTAAATCCCATGGCGAGCCACTTCAGAGTGGTGATGGCTGGATTTTAACGCAAGAAAAAGTATGGGTAACCGATCCTTTTAGTGATGTTCTGCCTGAAATGTTGGATCTTCGTGATAGGGGAAAGTATAGTTTTTCAGATTACGGTATCCACATTGGCCATACACGTAAGATCGACGCTGAAGATGATGAGGAGATCGGCGACACCGAACTTGACGGCTTAATGAATGAAGTATTGGAAAGCGCTTTAGAAAAAGGTGCATCAGATATACATATTTCACCAAGAACAAGTACTACGCTGTCTATCCAGTTTAGGGTTGATGGTCATTTGCAGGTTTATGTACATCGTATATCAATGAAAGACTATCCCGCTTTTGCTAACAGAATACTTAATAGAACTGGTGGCTATGGTGGCGGTATCACAAAGCCTGACTCTCGCAAATTTACGCACCCTTACAATGGTCGTGACACGCAAATTCGTTTAGAGGTTCGCCCTGTTGTGGTTGCCGGAAACAGCTTCCATTATTTTGTATTGCGATTACTTAATGCCTCTGGCGGAATTCGTAAGTTAGAAGAAATCGGCTTTGAAAAGCACCATTACGACATCTTAATTGACTTATGTAACCGTACAAAAGGCTTGTTCTTGGTGACGGGTCCAACGGGCTCAGGCAAGACAACGACCCTGTATGGTATTTTGCAGAAAATACGAGAGCTTCGCCCTGGGGATTCAGTTCAGACACTTGAGGATCCTGTAGAGGTGGAAGTGCCAGGCATTGAGCAGACATCAATGAACCCTGAAGCGGGAATGACGTTTGCTACAGGTATTCGAAGTGCGATGCGTTCGGATCCTGAAATCATCTTAGTGGGTGAGATTCGAGATCTTGAAACAGCAACACAGGCTTTAGTCGCAGCTGAGACGGGTCATTTAGTTTTGGCAACCCTTCATACTAATAGTAGTGCGGCGACAATCAGTCGACTCTTGAGTTTTGGTTTGGATAGAGTAACCCTATCGAATGCCCTTATTGCGATTAGTGCTCAACGTATGGTTAGAAAAGTCTGTAAAAGCTGTGGGGGAGAAGTGGATTTTCACAAGAACCCTGCGTACAAAGAGCGCTACGGTGACCTAAGACTTGCGCCAAAAGAAGGTGAAACAGTGTTGGTGGCAAATGATTCAGGGTGCTCTAAATGCGACCACGGTTACTCAGGTCGTCATGTTGTATGTGAATTAATGATGATAGATCCCGCTACGGAACAGATGATTATTGACGGCAAGCCGGCAAGCGTCATCGAGGCAGGGCATGTTAAGCATGGCTTTGAGCCTTTATGGGGGCACGGCGTGTCACTTGCAGCGCAGCACAATACAACCATTGAAGAGCTGGAATCACGATTGGAACCTCGCTCTATTTACGGCGAAAACTTTGATTATAATAAAAGTTTTTCAAAATAAACTTGCATAGATTTTTTATTTAGGTAAAATAGTGTATGTAGTTTATATTACACAATTTAAAGCAATATTTCATTACTCTGGAGAACAAAATGAAACAATTAGTAGCAAAGCCTCAGCATAAAGCTGGAAAACGTCAAGCGGGCTTCACAATGCTTGAGATGATGATCGTTATGGCGGTTATCGCTGCATTGATCGGTATCGGCGTATCGCTTTACGATAAGCAGGTGACAAAAGCTAAAATCACGGATGCATCTGCATTTGTTGAGCGTAGCTTTATTATCGCAATAACAGGCTGCCAAATGAAATACCGTAGCTACTCAACATGCAGCCATACGGCAGGCAATGTAAGTAGTGCTTTATCTAAAGAGGGTTTAGATGTTTTAACGCCTTGGGATTCTAACTGGTCTTCAACAGTATCGGGAAGCACAATGACTATTACATACCCTTTAGGTGCTGGTAACGAAGATGCTGCAACAGATTTACAGATCACATTAGATAACAGCAAATTAAAGCATGTTGTAAGTGCTACAGTATCAGGTACAACTGTTACTGTTAATGTTAAAGCGCCATAAGTTAGCGTTACCAGGGTTTAGCGGCTATGTTATTTAAGGTTCGATACGCTAACGAAGCGGGCGATATAAAAACACTGTTTTTAGAAGCCGGTGAAGAAGAGTACATTCGGACACATCCTGCGTTTTCAGTGAATTTGGTTTCTTTAACCAAGATGCCGGACTCGCTGGGGGTGTTGGTTTTAAAAAAGCTTAGCTTGGAGTCGCAGCTTTTATTAATGTCTCAAGTCTCAACGCTGGTTCAGTCTGGTGGTGACATGGAGGGGATTAGAGATATTGTGACGTCAATGCCTGATTTAGTGGGTATTGAAAAAGATCCTCGATTTAAGTATGCATCCACTATTACTGATTTCTTAGAGATGTCTAATGTTGCCTTGATTTCACTCATGATGGTTAGGGCAGGTGAGCAGTCAGGTCGAATAGCTGAATCCATGGAAGATGCCGTGGTTGATATTGAAAAGAGAATTGAATTATCAGCGGCAACCAAGGGTGATGTGAGTAAGGGGCTTTTTTACGTCTTTGCTGGCTTTGGAATGGTTGTTGGCTTAAGCATGATGTTGAACAAGGTTATCACACAACTTATGAAGGCGGATAGGCTTGATGTTAACTTGGGTACTGATATCTTGATTTTTGTTAATGATGCCTTTTCTACTTACATATTAGCTACATTGGCTATTACGGTGGTAACGGTTGTTACTCTAAAACAGTTTTGGGGTAAGTCTCGATTCTTTCGTGATATTCCTGCTGTTCGTGTATATAACAATTATCGTAAGGTAGTCCGTTCTCTTAACTTTATTTCCACGTGGCGACCGCTTTACTTGTCTGGCGTTCCAATGATGGATGCACTGTCCCAAGTTAAGGGTGGCATGTCTGGATTGGATAGAGAGGCAATGGGCTTAATGATTGAGGAAGTTCGTAGTGGTAAATCAGTTGCAAATTCATTAAGTAAAGATTATTGGTCAACAGCGTTCCGTATTGGTATGAAGCCATTTGATAACGCTAATGATGAATCAAAGAAAAAATTACTATTTAGGATCCAGTTATTACTTCAAACCGAGGTGCAAACCTTAGGTAAGCGATTGGGTTCTATGATGCTGTCTGTTGGTATGTTAGGTGCAATCTCGGGCGTCCTGTTGATGGCGTTTGGTTTCTACATGCCAATGTTAGGCGGCATGAAAATGTTTTAGGAGGTATTATGACCTCTCAAAATAAACAGTCACAAGGTGGCTTCACGATGCTGGAGATGATGATAGTGATGGCCATTCTATCTGTCCTTATCTATGCGGGCGCCTCTGTGATTGTCAGTCTTCAGTCTCAAGGTCGAATAGACTTAACGCTTGAAGAGTTAAAGGAAATGACTACGTTAGGGGAGCAAGCCAGATTGCTTCCTGGTGGCAAGAATTATACTCGAGTAGGTACGGCGCAAGTAGCCCAGCTCATTGTAGCAGCGGGCGGTAACCCCGGTGGTGTTAGTACGGTGGTAGACAGGTTAAACCCTGATGATAACCCTTACTTGATTACGACGTTGAATATGCGTTCAGCTGTCGTTGAAACAGACTTAGATGAGCCTAACTTATCGCTGTTTGGTGTTAATAGCCAGACGATAGGGACGACAAGCAGATTGAGGGCAAACTATAAGCCCCATTTTAGTTCTCCCCAGGTTAAAACGTCATTATGGAATAAGAAGATATGGTATTGCGAAGATTATTTACCAACAAATAAACCCTCGCACTGTCCTTAATAGAGAATCGTAATTATGAAAAATCAACAAGGTTTTACTTTAATAGAGTTAATGATCGTGATGTTCATTTCCAGTTTATTGTTGGTGCCTATGATGAATGCGTTAATGATCAATATTGAAGAGCGTCGCATTAATACGACGGTTGCTGAGATTAGTGACTTATTTCAATCGGCTCAAACCTATGCGGGTGATAATGTAGGGGTGTGGCCAGAAGAGCCGACAGGTTGTCTTGCTGCGATTACCTTACTCCAGTCTCCTGCAGAAGGCTATTTGGCGGGATTTAATGTGCTTAGTGTTTACGGCGCTAATTACACAACGTCTTGCCCTGTGCTGGGTTCCGCCCCTCGACGTTTTAACGTTTCCCTTGATGTAGGTGATGCAGAGATTGCCAGTAAAATGGCGGGTGTCCTTCCTTCTACAACGGTTGCGGGCACAACAATAACAACATCCATTCCACTCCCGGCTCAAATTCCTGCGTTAAACTTACTGTTGCCTTTGGATGGTAGCCGTGCAATGACCGGTGATTTAGATATGGGGGGGAATAATATAGGTAATGTGAATGATGTTGAAATAACAAGTTCTTATAGGGAGTCGAGGGTCTCAGGGGTGCTTGAGAAGGATTATGTGAGGCTTTCGACAGGAATAAGTTTTGCTGGGATATTGGGTGCGAATGATGGAAATAAGTATTCCAAGCCAACCTGTCCATCCGGATTAACGGCAATCCCCATTGTGGTTCCGGCAGGTAATTCAAGTACAGTAGGTATAACAGCAGAAGCTAATCCAATTGGTGCTCAATACGCATGGGCACAAAGCCTTTCAGCTGACGCAGATCATCCTGATGGGTCGTGGATGTTTAATTATAAGATGGCTATTTATAAAAATAATGCGTGGGACTTAAATCACCAACCTGATGCGGCGGCTAACTTTTTAGCTATCTATATGAAGTGCATGTAAGATGGGTGCATTTAGCCTTGGTAGAAAGCGTAAGCAACAGCAAGAGGAAGAGGCACGTGAGAAGGCTGAGTTAGCGCAGTCTCAATCGACGCACTCCCCTGAACCCGCTCCAGAGGAGAAGCCTTCCATGAGGGAGCGGGAACCTTTGCCGAGTTCCGCGTCTGATGGCGGAGAGGCTCAATCCTTAGAAGGGCTGAGTGCGCAAGAACGGCATTCTCTTGTCTCTGAAGATTACGAAGGAAGCTACTGGTCTAAAGTGGTTGATATTCGTCTTTGCGGTGATTTTGCCGCAATTAAATTTACTGATGGCGAAAAGAAGATCTACAGTGAGCGAGACATTAAAAATACCGCACTCTATGAGCTCTACCACCAGCTTAGAAAAGAATACGAACCTAAAGAAACCTACTTAGCGAGAGATTTCTCGGTAAGTTGGCGTGGCGGACGATGGCGTGGTCAGCTTTATCACTGCACCACAGGTTGGATGATTGCGTTGAGACAAATGCCATATAGAAAGCCCGACTTAGTACAGTTTGGCTTTGATTTAGAGTCGCTTATTAATATCTCAGATAAAACAGGGTTAGTGTTGTTTGCAGGGCCTACTGGCGCCGGTAAATCAACGACAATGGCTGGATTAATGTATGAACTGCAGCGTCGTGATATGCTGGGCGACACAGTCACCATTGAAGATCCCATTGAATACCTTTATGACGATCCCTTTATTCAGCAACGTGAAGTAGGGGTGGATGTAGAGAGTTTTCATGCAGGTATTCACGAGGCAATGCGTCAAGCACCTGAAACGATTATGGTCGGTGAAATACGTCACCCACAAACAGCAGAAATTGCAGTTCAAGCGGGCTTAACCGGTCATCGTGTTCTGGCTACGATCCATGCTGAAAGTGTCGAAGAAGCCTGTGGTCGAATGTTTGCCTTGTTAGATGATCATCATGACGAGCTTTTACCGCAGGCAATACAAGGCATTGTGGCGCAACATTTGGTTAGAAACCGAGAGGGCAGGATTTTAACAGTCTATGAGGCGCTTGATTTTGACCGAGCAGCTAAATCTGTTTTGGCTGGTGGGCCTGACTCTTTACCAAGATTAATCCATGAGCAATTTAGACAGCGCAGTCAGACCTTAAAAGACAGTGCGATGCAGCATTTATCTTCTGGTCAGGGAGACAGAAAAGATTTAGAACGCTGGCTGGACGATTAACTCTTCTTTTTGCAGTCCAGGTAACAAAAGAAAGATCTAAAATAGATTAAGATGGAGTTCTGCTCACTCTTGAAATTAAGATAACGTCACTATGTCAGAACAAACGCACGCTTTTATTACACGGATCTTTAATGCGCTCTCAGCTGAAAACCAGACCCAGACGCTGCGATTAGGAAGTGATCCTGACGAAGAGGCGCTGAATGATGTCACCAAGATTTTAGTTCGCACTAACCCACCCTACCAAGATGAACGTTTATCTAATATTTATGAGGAGCGTGTAATTACCGGTGAATGGGATGAAGACGGGGTAGCGCCTGGGCTTGAAGATCGTTTTTCGGAACAAGGTTTCACATTGCTTTATCACTGTACATCTGAAGATGGGAGTAGAGCAATGGCTCAAGTCCCCTCACATGAAACAAAAATAGTCTTTTGCGATCCACAGCAAGATGAAAAGATATTCACGCTTAGTTCCAGAGAGGTGCGTGACGATCAGCCTTTAATGTTAGATGACTTTAGATTAGGGGTTCACAACCACGCCGTAGAGGGCTATAGACCCCATGTCATTTATGATATAGCAAAAAGCCAGCTTAGTAGAGCGGTCACCATTGGTTCTTTTGAAGCTGTCTTTCATGTATTGGCCAGTGTTGATAAATCCCCTGTTGCTGACAAAGATATCTTTTTTAGACACTCCATGGATATATTCCCACAAAGCCTCCTATCCATTTTAGGGGCGCATTCTCATAATGAAAAAGAAATAGAGATCCCCATGCCTGATCAGGTGAATAAAATAAGGTGGCAAGTAGAGGCAGGCAGCCATGGAGATGGAGCAGATGTCTACTTTGATCATGAAGGCGGCACTGTACATATGAAGATGACGGCGAATGGGCGAGACATCTCCTTTTCAGATAAAATTGAAAACCGCTGGTGGATCAGAGAGCTTCCTATAAGGCTCCTTAGATTTAAAATAAAAGAAGACTTCTTAAATGAAGGCATCTTAGTGGGTGAAATTGTAAACAACTCATTAACGAAGCAAGCTAAACTAAACAGCACACTTAATCCATAAGGGCACCATAATGAAAACAGGTATCATTTCTTCCAGTCAAATAATGAAACACGATCGCTTAGATCCTCAGTTTCACTTAACCATCGATGCACTCTCTGATGAGATTAAAGACTTAGCCAATCGTTATTCTCCTGAAGACGCATTAACACTCTTAAAAGAAGTGGACTTACCCTTAGATAAGTTGTCTTTTTTACGTGATATTGCACGTAGCAACTCAGGGACGGGCACCTTTGATGAAAGAGAGTTCTTGAAAGTGGCACAGGACTACCCTATCGAGTCTCTGGCGCTTGTAATTAGTCATAGTGATGCGATATACCAACAAGTAAAACAAGCGCGTGATGAGGCTGCCAGCAAGGCTGACGCCTCCTTAAATAGTTTGTCTTCTTTTAAGAATATGTAAGGGGTAGATGATGCTATATGAATATTTGAAGGGGGCGGAGTTATTGCGCAAGCTTGGCGGCAGAGAAAGTTATGATCGTCGGTACCTCTCTATATTCTTAAATAGCGTTATTTACCAGATGACAGATATTTGTCAAAAAGGTGATCCTAAGTTTACTGGCTGGGCTGTGAGAGATGCCGTTAAAAGTATTTTATCTCAAGTTGATACCAGTCTCATTGATCAAGATTTTTTAGACAGAATGGCTCGCCGTAAATTCAAGCATGGTTTGGAAGGGAGTCTTTTTGAAACGCAGCAGCATATTAATGCCGTCTTAGAGATGGTGCTTATAGAAGCGGAAAAGAACCACAGTGTCGATATCGATCAGCTGATGAAGCTGGCGGATAATGGCAATGTAGCGATGGGTATCTTTTTGGTTAACTCAGGCAGGATTGCCGCTCAGGATATTGAGGGAGATGCGATCCCTATTATCTACCAAGATGTGGGTGAGAATGACTGGAACAATGTCGGGGCTGAATATTTTGATGGACGCGTTAGTTTTATAGGTAAAAATTACGACCGCTTTAAGGATGGAGTGCCGCATGAAGGCGCGACAGAATCGTCTTGCTATTATTTTAGACAGAACATCGATCAATGCTTGGTTCAGCTTAAAATAGGAACATACTTAGGCGCTGACGATGCCATCCCTAATGACATTGTCACCAACCTCTTATATCGGTGCGACAATGACACTGACAGGCATAATTTAATTGCAAGCCTTATTGAGCAATATCAAGGCGGCGATGAGGTGTTGCATAAGGAGGAGTACTTTCCTTCAATTGCAAGCCTACTTCTTGAGGTTAAAGATTCCATAGAAGGATCATTGTCCTCTGGCGAGCAAGAGCATTACCAATCAATGTTGCGCCATGTCACTCGAGAGGGAAATAAGCCATTAGCTGTCTTTTTGATGAAAGAATTTAATGCCGATCCTTTTGATTCACTTTTAGGCTTGCGATCTGACCCTGCTATTGCAGGTCAAGACGATCTGATTAACCACCTTGAGAATGAGCACTTTAATCTTAAAGAGGACGCAACAGAAAACGAGACAACTCAAACAAGCGGTGTAGGCAGCTTTTTGCTCTAAAAGGGGCTAAATATATAATAAAGCTCCCGATATTTCGAAAAATCAGGAATCTTTTTATATTTTAAGCGGTTTGTGGTTGCGCTACTTTTTCTTCTAACGCAATTTCTTCAGCCAAGGCTTTACGGCCTTTTTCAAGCCTAAATAGCGTTGCGCCTGCAGCGATAGATCCATTTTCAGAGGCTTTTTCAAGCCATGCCATTCCCATATCTTCCATTGGCTTGCTCCCTGAGAAGTTTATAAGTCTCATGCCTAAGTGGTACTGTGCTTCTACATGTCCCGCTTCAGCCGCTTCCTGATAAAGGGTGATCGCTTCCACTTCATCCATTTCAGTACCAATTCCTTTGTCGATGCAGTATGCTTTTTGATACGTTATCTCAGGTACTTCACCTTTATTATTGCGGTGAGCAGCGTTAATAAATTGAAAGGCAAGCGAATCGTCTCTAATTGGCTCTCCAGAAAGGTAGCGCCTTCCTATGAAGAATTGAAGCTGCGCGGTATGATTGCTGTCAGTGTTGATATGCGATAACCATTCATGTGTTTTAGTGTCGACAATAAGAAGGCTTGAGTAGTCTTTATTTTCTGAAATCTCTCGTTTTATTTCACTGTCTCCAATGCCTTTGCTCATTATTTTAATGAGGAAACTGTACCTATCTTCTACCTTATCAATGGTAGCAACGTAAGCGGCGGTAGATTCAAGATCATCATTCTTGTGAGCTAAGGAGCTTAAGATATCAAAATAAGCTTCTTTATTGATTTCAATTCCGTAATAGTCACTGCCTAAAAGAAAGGCCTCTTTAAGTTTTAGTTGAGCGGATAGTTCATTTGCACTAAACGCCATACTGCGTAACACATTGCCCCTATCTTCTGGGCTTAATGAGTCAAGGGCATGCTCATAATATAGCTGCATTAGCGCGGCATGATCGCGGGTGTTGGATATGGCTGATTCAAGTTGATCTGATACCTTTAGACCAAAATCAATATTGTCACCCTTGAATAATATTTCGGTGGTTAATAAGCAAAAGGCAATATCATCTTCATCAAGCGTTTCTTTTTGACTGATATTGAGATCGTAGAAATTAACTATCTTGTCGGTCAACCCACTTTCTGCTGGCGCCGTTCTTATCATTGCCAGTGCTGACCAAGTGTCCCCTGCAGTCATGCCGGTGTGCACGGCTAAATCAAACCACGCGTTAGGGGGTAAACCTTGCACCTCAGGACGATCGGCTATCTTGCTTAATTCAAAAGCAGCTTCATAATTTCCACCTCTGGCTGCGTGACCGTACCAAAATTCAGCGCGAGAGTGACGGTTGTGACTGCTTAATTCTTTTGCAATATAGAGTTGAGCATCTGGGTGGCCGGCTCGAGCAGCAGACAGCATACCATCGAGCATGAATTGAGACTCTTTTTCTTCTGATAGTGCCGTGGCGTAAAGTGCCTCTGCACTTAACAGGAAAGGCACGTGTTCTCGAAGGTATGAATTTAGTTCTACTATCATGATGGTATCGCTTAGTGAGTGGATTAAGATAGTATACAGTGATATTGAATTAGATATATGATACATATAACAATTAAGCAAGGGATGTTGCCAAGTGTGCCGGTAACAAAGATTAAGTTCAGCTTGAAATTTATGTGAAAATAATGTAACATGTATAAGATACGATATTAAAGGGTAGGGCTATGTCACGACAACCACGGATCAGAATTGGTGACTTACTTGTTCAGGCAGGTAAGATTACTGAAGCAGACTTACAAAGCGCACTTTCCTCTCAAAAAGAGAGCGGTGATAAGCTGGGTAAGATTCTGGTGTCTAAAGGTCACACGACAGAGACAGAGTTAACTAACTTGCTTGCAAAGCAATTAAGCCTACCAACAGTTGACTTGATTAATCGTGACATCAATATGGAAGTAGCCCACTTACTCCCTGAAGATATCTCAAGAAAGTTTAGGGTGCTTGCGATAGACAGGCTTGATGACGATGTAATCTTTGTCGCCATGTCAGATCCCAGTGATATTTTTGCTTTAGATGAATTAGATGACATCTTGCAGAAGGACATTCAAGTGGGTGTTATTGGTGATAGTGCCTTAAATAGATCTATCGATTTAGTTTATCGCGGTCAAAATATTACAAACTTAGTTTCTGAGTTGTCAGGAGGTACGCCAGATACCGATTTCGAATTAGGCACGCTATTAAATGATGTTGCACGATCGGACGCGCCTGTCGCGAGATTGTTGCAAGCTATTTTTGAAGAATCAATTGAATCAAAAGCATCCGATATTCATATTGAGCCAGTTGCTAACGGTATTTTAATCCGTCAACGAATTGATGGTATGTTAAATGAGCAGGTGATTAACGATAGTAATGTCGCCCAACCCTTGACATCACGATTAAAGCTAATGGCCGACTTGAATATTTCAGAGCGCAGGGTGCCTCAAGATGGTCGCTTTAGCATTCGAATTCAAAACCGCTCATTTGACGTGCGTCTATCTACACTTCCTGCTCAGCACGGCGAGTCTGTTGTATTGAGATTGTTAGATCAAAGCAATGCGATGAGAGGGTTGTCAGAGTTAGGGTTCACCTCAGGTGTTGAGAAAAATATAGACGCACTACTGAAGAAGACGCAGGGTCTTATTTTAGTAACGGGGCCAACAGGATCAGGTAAAACAACGTCACTTTACTCAATGATAAATGCCTTAAATACGACAGAGCGTAAAATTATTACCGTCGAAGATCCTGTGGAATACCGAATTCATCGTGTCACCCAAGTTCAAGTAAATGAAAAGGTGGGACTTAGCTTTCCTGCCGTATTGAAGTCTTGTTTACGACAAGATCCTGATGTCATCCTTGTCGGTGAGATGCGAGACTTAGAGACTGCCAGTATTGGTATACGAGCGGCGATGACTGGTCACTTAGTATTGTCAACACTTCATACGAACGACACAATAAGCTCTATTACACGTTTAGTAGATTTAGGCGTGCCTTACTTCTTAATTGCAACCAGTATTCAAGCTATTTTATCGCAGCGATTAGTGCGAAAGGTATGTAGCCATTGCAAGACAAATTACACGCCTGACAAAAAAGAAGAGCTATGGCTGACTCGCGTTGTGGGAACCGCTATTCCCTCGGATAGCTTAGTGTTTGGTCAGGGCTGCGATCATTGTCACTATTCAGGATACAGTGGCAGGATCCCGATCCATGAATTATTAATCCCCAATGCTAAAGCTATTATGAATCTTCAGCGTGGAGACTTAGATGGTTTTACTCAAAATTGCTTAGCTGATCCCTCTTTTGCCATTTTAGCTAAATCAGGCGCAATGTTAGCCCTTAAAGGTGAGACCTCACTTTCAGAAGTAATGAAGGTAGCAGGGGATAGCGCCTTTAATATTGATGTGGTCGTCGCCGGAGCCGGAGCTGGGGCTAAAGGGGGGCAATTATCACCAGATCAACCTGTTATTGTGGATGAAATTTAATTATGGAGTATAGCTATACGGGCAGAGATGGAAAGGGCGCAGAAGTAAAAGGCTCGCTATCTGCGGGTAGTAAGTCTGAAGCCGCTGGAACGTTACGGTCTCAGGGCGTATCTGTCTCACGCATTGTTGAGTCAAAATCAGCGCCACTATCGTCAGTTAAAAAACCAAACGATGATGATCAGCAGAAAATTGAAGGAAGTTTTTTTGCTACAAAGCCAGGCTTGGATGATTTTATGATTTTGTCTCATCAGCTGCACACGTTATTGAAAGGGGGGGTTACGTTACTAACCTCTGTTCAAAGTATGATCCCGTTTATTGATAATAAGATATTAAAATCTATTTTGGAGCACATCGTGACCGATCTGGAGTCTGGCTACACGATGGCTCAGTCTTTATCTCGCCATCGCAGCTATATTCCCGACGTCATGTTAGGCATGGTTCAGGCGGGCGAAGTGACAGGTAATATGGAACAAGTGTTCCTTAAGCTGGGTGAGCATTTCGAAAAAGAAAAAGAAACCCAAGACAAGGTTCGCGCGGTAATGCGATACCCTATTATTGTATTCTTCGTGATCCTAATTGCCCTGCTGGTAATGAATGTCATGGTTATCCCTGTGTTTGCCAAAATATTCTCACGATTTGGCAGTGATCTTCCTTTCTTAACACAGGTGCTTTTGGACACATCCAATGTGATTAATTTGTATTGGGAGTGGTTTTTGACCGCTGCAGGGATCGCTTACATTTTATGGGGTCGATGGCTAAAGACCGTTTCAGGTCGATTGACGTGGGATAAATACAAATTAAAGATCCCTGTATTTGGCACGATCATGCATCGGGGTACTTTGTCGAGGCTGTGTCACTCCATCTCAATGACCTTTGCTTCAGGTATGCCAATTATGCAGGGTTTAAACATTGCAGGATCATCAACAGGTAATCGCTATTTCGCTCAAAAAACAGAGGAAATGTCTAAGGGTTTAGAAGAAGGGTTCACGCTATCTGTTGTTGCAGAGCGATCAACTGTTTTCCATCCTTTAGCGATGCAGATGTTAGCTGCCGGTGAGATGACAGGTTCAGTCGATGAGACGCTGTCACGAGTGGCTTATTATTATGACCGACAGGTTGAGCAAGAGATTAAAGCCTTGAGTGAAAAGCTTGAGCCTTTCTTAATTTTTGGTGTAGGCGTGATGGTGCTGGTATTAGCTCTGGGGATCTTCATTCCTTTATGGGATATGTCCTCTGTTATTTTGGGTAAAAACCGATGAGACATCAGCAGGGCGTTACCTTGGTAGAGTTAATTGTAGCTATTGTGCTGCTAAGCATTGTTTTGACAGGCGCTGTGTCGTTGTTTAATGCAATGGCGATTAATCAAGCGAGAAACATGCAAACCTATCAAGGTATTCAGGTGGCGGATTACTTTTTAAATGAAGTGACCAGCATGAGCTTTGAGGGTGCCGCTTCACTTAATCGAAATAAATATTCAAATGTAGATAACTATAACAATTTAAGCAATAACGGCTGCTTAGATCAGTTTAATGGCGACACACCCTGCAACAGAAGAGGCGTCCCTGTTGATGCGTGGCGCGATTACAGTGTTGCGATTTCTGTCCTCCCTGTTACGGTCAGCGGTCAGGAAATGAAGCAAGTCAGCGTTACGGTAACGTCTCCTTTAGGTGACAACGTTAAATTAACCGGATTTAAGGGTAAGATTTAATGAAACCAAACAAAGGAAGCCAGTCAGGATTCACCTTGATTGAGATGATTATCGTTATGGTTATTATTGGTGTCAGTAGTACCTTTGTTATCGGGCTTATTAACAATATGATGGCATCTTGGCAGATGGGGCTGGCAGTCAGTCAGCTGCAAGCATCAAGTAGCCTTGCTCAATCGGTTATGCCAGCCTCTTTATACGGGGTTGATAAGGGGAGCTTAGTGATTAATGGTGATGTAATGACATCGGGGATCTCCAATCAGACAAAAGAATACCCTATTAGCTTGAGTGACACTGTAGACAACAGAGTGATGACAATGTCACGAGTCACCTCGCCTGTTATGAACGGGATAACTGAATTAGAAATAGCGTGCTCTAACGCAATGGAAGTGAGCTATAACACAGCTAAAAGTAAACATAACTTTACAGGTAACTGTAATTTTGAATTAGATCTTAGCGCTGAGATTGGGCGACCTGATTGGCTATCTGTTTCTACTGAGTATACGTATGAAGGGTATTCACTTTATTACTTGGGAGGTAGCGATGTCTATTAAATCTGAGCAAGGCTCATCCATGATTATTGTTGTTTTCATTATGGTGATTTTATCTGTTGCTGGAGCAGCCGTTAGCTATATTGCAAATCAAAGCTCACAAGGCATAGAAAGTGTCTACCAGCAAGCACAAGCGACCTCGTTATCTAAAGCCGCTCTGGAGTTTACGGTAGCTGACATTGTAGAGAATAAAGTATGCAACACAGGGCAGCCTTTGTTTCCTGATTCTGAAGATTATGATGTGGAAGTAAATTGCACAGCAGGAGAGGCATCATATCTTGAGGCTACTCACACAGGGTGTGACGCACTTGAAATCGGTCAAGATTGCTACTTTCATGTCACCGCAGCAACCGCGCTAAAGGGAAGCGAGATAGTTATACAACGTTCTCTTCAGGCGGAAGTTTTTATTGTGGCGCTGGCGGAAGAGGGGTGCAGTGGAAACAGCTCACAAAATAATGGAAACAATTGCAACGGCAATGGCAATAATACGGGTGGTGACACAGGTGACAGTAGTGGAAGTAATGGTAAGGGTGCTGGTAGCGGACAGAACAATGGGTTTGGAAGTGGCGATCAGGTAGCGCCGGGTAACTCAGGCGATAAGAATGGCGCCGAAAATAATGGCGGTAGCAATTAATGAAAACCTTGAAGAATATCAACCTCGCCTACCTCTTTAGAGTAGGGATGACCCTTGTCTTATTGGGGGGTGTTGCTGTGATACATACGATTAACTCGGTCAGTAATGATGTTGCCGAGAAGACAAACTTACTTATAGATGACAGGTTTCCTCAGCTTGAAGCTATCTATGAATTACATGGTACCGTTAAGGAGCTGGAATTATCCTTGTATCATTATTATGAAACTGAAGAAGAGGATGTCTATAAGGAGGCGTGGGAGGACTACACCCGTTACACGGAAATATTACTATCGATAGTAGATGATGATTTGATTGATAAAACAAAAGCAAACTTCTACTTGTTAGACTTAAAGAAAAAGGCAGCGTTATTTGATCGTGAAATGAGAATGGGTGATAAAGACTGGACAATATTAAGATCACACTTAACGGACTTTAATGAGGTTAACGACAAGTTTAACGAGTTATCCTACGCAGCCATTAAAGATCTTCACCTTGAACTGAAGGGGCAAAAGAAGCGCACTCAAGAAGCTATTATTAAAATGTCCATGTGGCAAATAGGCTTTAGTCTTCTGGTCTTTGTTGTTGCAATTATTGTTGCCGTCAGTTTTAGAAGGCAGCTTGAGTTGACTCAAAAGCAAAAAGAGTTATCTTTATTTCCAGAGCAGAATCCTAATCCTGTATTGGAAATCGACAAAGCCTTTAATGTTACCTACTTAAACCCTGCAGCTAAGGCTTTATTTGAGACAGAAAAAGAACTCGGGTGCGCGGAAGAGTTGCTCCCTCTTTTAAGTGAAGTGGACTATAAAAAGCTATTTGAAGGCACCTTAAGTATCGTAGACTGTTTACATAAAGTCGGTAAGCGAACTTTTTCAATCAGCTTCCATCATGTGAAGGGCTTTAAGACCGCTCACGTCTATATTTTAGATGTAACGGATAAAGTGGAGTCGCAGATAAAATTAGACTTCCAGGCGAATTATGATGTGGCAACAAAGCTGCCAAATCGTCAAAGTCTTGAGCGATACGTGAGTAGTAAGACACTATCCGGTAACGAAGGGTTTACGCTGCTTATGATTCGCGCTGACAGGCTGCCACTTATTAATGAGTCTTTAGGCTACGAGGTAAGTGATAGAATATTGGTGGAGATGTCAGAAAGGTTTGAGTCTTTTGTTCAGTTCAATAAGGGGGTAACAATCCGTATTTTTTCTTTTACACGTGGAAACTGGGTGCTGGTAGCGAGCGATGCCTCTGAAGGGTTTGATGTGGCTTCTTTTTCTCAAGAGCTGGTGGCGTTATTTAACACTGCTATTGACTTAGATGGTGGCGCCTACTCAATGCCTGTCGAGGTTGGTGTGACCTCTTACCCAGAATGCGGGCTAAGTGCGAAGGATTTAATTAGAAACGCAGATGCTGCTTTAAGGGAGGTGCATTCTGAAGGTGGCAGCATTAAGGTCTATGAAAAATCATTAACTGAAAAGGCAATGTACAAACTAACAATGGAGCACGCCCTAAAGAGCGCTCTGGAAAATAATGAGCTCACCTTAAATATCCAGCCAAAAGTAGATGCTGATTCAGGAGTGATGCACGGCGGTGAAGTGTTGTTAAGATGGAATAATGATGGAAAGTGGATTTCTCCCGCTGAGTTTATTCCAGTGGCAGAAGAAAGTGGTATTATTTTAGAGATTGGCGAATGGGTGTTGCGAGAAAGCTGCCTACAGTGGATGTCATGGACCGATTTAGATCTTAAGCCTGGTCGTATTGCAGTCAATATTTCTGCCCAGCAATTTACGCAGATTGATTTTGTCGATACGGTTGCTGCTATTTTAGCTGAGACAGGTATGATGCCAGAATGTCTTGAGCTTGAGATTACCGAGGAAGTAGCAAGTAATAATCCAGAAAAAGTCATTAAGACGATGACGGACATTAAAGCCTTAGGTGTTCGTATTGCAATGGATGACTTTGGCACAGGGTATTCAAGCTTAAGTTACTTAAAACGATTTCCTATTGACACCTTAAAAATTGACCAATCCTTTATTTTCAAGATGGAAGAAAATGAAAGTGATGCCGCCATTGTAAGGATGATTTCTTCTTTGGCAAAAGAACTTAAATTAGAGGTAGTCGCGGAAGGTGTTGAAACGAAGTCTCACTACGAAACATTGAAAATAGAAGGGATAGACTTGATTCAAGGCTATTACTTCTTTAGGCCTATGCCTATAGATAGCTACACCTCTCTTTTAAAGGCGTAAAACATCGACTACACAACGGTTTAAACCTTAGTTTCAGTTATAATTTAAAGGCAACCTCAATAACAAGGCTATACTGATGAGCAGTACACTACCGATCGTTAAAGTTCTCTCTTTACTTACAGGTGAGGAGGGATTACTTGAAAAGGATGTTTCAGCATCGCCAAGTGATCCTCAGCAATATCTTTCCAGTAGAGATCCTTTGTATTACTTCGTGTCTGAAGATAGCGGGCACATTAATAAGCTAAAAGAAATAGAGCTGAAAGGCGCACTTAGAACAACTACATTTTCATTGAGGCTTCCTGTTGAAGAGGATAACGAGGCGTTTGCGCTTCGGGATTACATAGAAGACATGTATCAGGACGATAATGACCATTTGGATTTTGATTACTTTAATTTATGTCATGAGGTCTTTATTAGCGAAAGCCAGTTTTCCACTGTGGCTGACGTATCCCTCTCTTTCTCATCATTGATGCTACTAAAATACCAAGATGAAGAGGGGGATCATGGTCTTCTTATTTCATTAATGGGCTGCCGCGATTATTACTTTGAGATCGCCGACTATACAACCCTGACGGGGAATACATTTTCTGCTGCCTTAATTAAGAATATGACCGAAAGTGACGAGCAGTTGATTAGGGACGGCATGGACATGAAGAAGGTGTTGTCGATCGCTAAATATGGAGCCAGTGATACGCTTCGGATTGAAGCGTCAGAATTAATGAAAAGCGATCTAACAAGCTTACGCGTTAAAGAGGCGACAGCGGCAATGGTGTTTGACCGCTTTTTAGGCGGCAGCAGTAATGCTATTGAGATTATCGGGAAATGCCACCCATTCCAGCCCGTGCTATACAATGGCGCTACTCAATTATCCTACCTTTTGGACGATAGTGGCGAGTTAAGTGTATCTATCGTGACTAAGGGAAAAGATGTCTTTACAAAAGACGCGCTAACGATAGGGCGATATACAGATAGTAGTGCACTTTCATTTTATGCCGCCAAAGAAAAACACCAATCAGGGGTGTCATGCGGTGAATTTAAAAAAGCCACTAAAACTCCAAAAGCAAGCAAAGCACAATAATCACCTAAAATATAATTTATATCTTGTATATGATACATAAATACGGTATAGTATCCCCAAAATTAAGACACCCTATTATTCTGTAGGGAAATTATTTAGGAGAGTAGTATTTATGAGTATTAGTTTGTTTTTTCCAAAATGGGCAAGCGATCTTGCGCAGGTAGCAATGACTGAGCTGGAAGTAGGCTTCAAGCCCCATCCAGATAAGACCCGCACAGGATTTATCGTGGATGCAGATAACAAGGATTTAACATCAAAGTCGGGATTAGAAAGTACATTAATCTTTTTACACCTACCTTACGATAAGGTGGTAACTGAATTAAATTTAATTCAGCAAATTAGATTCATTGGTAAAAACATGGACGCACATACGCGCTATGTAGAAACGGATCCTGCCGGCACACCATTACCTGTTCCTACAAGTAAGTTTGCCAAGCAATACAAGGGCTTTATTAAGTTCCACAACTTCCAAAAAGTGGGCGCAATGTTCGATAATAAGGTAGAAGACATTAAAGAATCATCAGCGCTTCCAGCGCTTGTTGTGGGTGCTGTTCACGGTAAGAATGAACACATCATTGAGGCGGTAACCGCCTTGGCTATGGCGATTGACTTTTCTGCAAGCAATGATATGCAAGCACGCGCTACAATCGTATCAAAAGTAATGCTTGTATCTAAAGGTTATAAAGCTTGGTTAAGTGAGCTGGACGTTGCGGCGTAAGTCACAGTCCGGTTTTACGCTGGTTGAGTTAACAGCGGCAATTGTCATTATGGGGGTGCTCGCCTCTGTCGCAGTCGGCAAGATGGCGGCTCCCTCTTTTTTTGAGCGATATGCAGTAGCTGAGTCGATAAGCGGGCTTATCCAGTCAGCAAAGATTACGGCAGCGAGCTCAGAATGCAATATAACAATAGCTATAAATAATAATGGCGTATCACTGAGTTACACCGATCTTTGCAGTGGAAAGACAGGGGTGGTTCATTCAAGTGATGGGCAGCAATACAAAATGGACGGGGGCGATGTCGCTATCCTGTCTGCCACGTCATCAATGACTGCTTCCCCATTAGGGATTGTTTCTCCGCAAGGCGTTATCTTAGATTTTGATAATGGCGAGAAAGTACAGTTAACGATAGACACGATGACTATTCAATAAAAACAAATAAAGGAAAGATATGTTTAAGAATGTAATTTTTTATAATTTAAGTGATTTCAATTTAGATGATAGTGCGTTAACGGATGCGCTACAGAGAAACCCATTTGAACCCTGTGGCAAATTTGAGTTAAAAAGCGAAGGCTGGATTGCTCCTGCTGGTGGAGATACTGAATTTGTTCGCACTATTAATGGTGCGACACTGATTGCTTTATGCGTTGAGAAGAAATCAATCCCATCAAGTGTCATTAAAATGCGGTTAGCGGAAAAAGTAGAAGAGTATGAAGCTCGCCATGGTGAGAAGCCTTCTAAGAAAGACGCTCGAGCAATGAAGGATGATATTGTTTTCGAATTAACGCCATTAGCATTTCCTAAGCAAGAAGTGATTAGATTGATTGTTTCTTCTGATCGTAAATGGATTGCTTTAGATACAGGGAGCTCTAAAAAAGCAGAAGATGTATTAGCCTTTTTGCGCAATGACTTAGGTTCAATGAAAGTAACACCTGTAACGCCTGAGACGCCTGTTGAGCCAGTATTAACGCAGTGGCTTACAACACAGGAGCTTCCTGAAAAAATCAGCTTACCGGGCGACTGCTCGTTAAATGATCATGACGGTGGTGTGGTGACGTGTAAGAATCTGGATTTATTTAGTGATGAAGTTCAAAATCACTTAGGTTCAGGCAAGACGGTTACGAAAATGGCCGTTAATTTTGATGATAGAATAACGTTCACCTTAGATGCATCATTAATCTTGAAAAGCGTTAAATTTGACGGCAGCTTAACACCTGAAGCGGATGAGTCAGAAGATAATGAAGAGGCGCAGCTGTGCTATTTGACCGATGGCTGGCTTGCCTCATTGGCGCCTGAGTTTAATACCGTATTTGGCTTTTTAAATGAGCAGTTCATTTAACGGTTCATTGACTGGGTATAGATGGGGTTGACATTTAGTCCTGTTTAGCTTATAGTATTAAAAATAACGGCGCATTTTGCGTCGTTGTCTTTTTTATATAATCTATGTTTAATAATTTAACTAAACGCGAACGCGTCATATTATTTGTGGGGATGGTTCTGGGGGCTGTGCTCGTGGTGTCGACGCACATTGCTAAAGCCGATGCCTCTATTGAGGATAGACCTTTACGCTATCAGAATAGTGATTTTCACGATCCTATGATGCCTCCCGGATTTAAGTTTTCTACTAATCCAGAAGAATCCCCATCAAGTAGCATTAATCTTTCCTCTTGGGATATAGAGGGGGTTATCGTTAATGACGCCAGTAAATTGATTTATATTGATGGCGAGCTATTGCGAGAGGGTGACGTTTATGATGGTTATGTTATTAGCAAGATTACGCTTAAAAAACTTCACGTGATTGGCGCATCAGGAACTGGTGGTACATGGCGTATTAAGCCTGCGATCTCAAGAGCTGCAGATCGTGGATTTAAGGGTGCTCAGGAAGCGCCATTAAAGCATCAGCGTACAACGTCCAATATGGGGAAGCGATTACTGGATGATAATACTATTTCGGTCGAATAGTTATTAACTTACTTTTGCTCTCATCAGGATAGAGAGTGGCTTGCCTGTACGATCATCTCTGAATTCAGATAGCGAATCAAGATTAACGCCATTTTCTTCACTGGTTTTATCTCGAGCCATATGCAGAATGCTTTTTGGTCTGAGTTCCCCCGCAGTCAACCCATTTTCATGCTCGCCTTTATCTTCTTGATTATCGATTTCCGCTCCCAGCGTTACTTCTGAAATAGGGGGCAAGTAAGGCGTAGCAATGATTCTTTCAGCAGACGAATCTAACTTAGCAAGCAGTTCTTTAACCAACTCCTCTCCAGCAATAGCACTAACCTGAAATCCTTTTGAATCACGATGGAGGTCAAAGGCGCCATCCATGCCCTTATAACCTTCGTTAATGTTTCTTTGTAGCTGCAGGTTCAATTCATTGGTTGGATCCGCATCTAATTCTTGTTCAGCTATCCGAGATATGGTGGCGAGCTCTGATACCGCTATAAAAGCAAGATTTCGTTGCTCGAGAACAAACTCTAAATCATAGGCTAAAGGATCGGTATCTTTTTCAAGGATCTCCGCAATAGAATAGGTTTGAGCAATATCATGAAACATATCAGAAACACGCTGCTCTATAGTGTGGTTTTGACTCATGGGGATCTCCCTTAGTGGGGTTTTGGGGTTGAAATGTCAGCGCTTTGAGCTGATTCTTCATCGTTAGCTCTAAACTCACTAACGCTATCAAGTAAGGACGCTGAAGAGACAGGAGGGGTTCTTGATGCGGATCTTGAGTGTGGGCTGTGGCAGTATAGGTTAATATTTCAGCCTCATTCGAAAAAAGGCTTTAGAATCTAACTGAGTCATAATGGTATTCCTACATATAATGATATTAAAATAAATTGTATTGGTTTATTTATACGCTATTTAATGAGGCTGTTTTGAGATTACAATCACAATTTGACATCCCGTTGATGAAATCTTAATAAATAATAATGGTTTTAACATGTTATTAAGTGATCTTATTCTTTAATTTGGTCGGTAGGGTTTCTATGTGAAAACTCGTTACCTTGTCTTACGGTTAAGACTTCTTCTTTTCTGGGGGTGACAGCTATTTTGCCTTTTGATCCGTTTTGTTTTCTACCATAATGGACAGCAGACGTTTGTGCACTTGCTTGACCACACAAGGCTGCTATCTCCTCTAAAGTAAAGCCGTCTGCTTTGGCGTTGGCAATAAATTGGTGGCGTAAAGAATAAAGTGTTGGATATTTTTCTCTATTTGGCCAAAGACGCCTTACAACAATATTAAGCCTTCTCCTGCATGAGCTGTAATAGCTGTTGTATTTTTTTCGAGATAATAGGTCATCACCACCAGCACTCATTTTTATAGCATGAACAACTTGAAGGTGCGTTTTAATATAGCGGATATCAGTAGGGCTCATTGACTCTAAGTTTAGGTGGCGATAATCACCATTAGCCCTGCCATTGGTGTTCTTTGCATTTTTGACGCGTAAGAAGGGGGTGCCGCCAATGTCGGTCAGTTCAGCATCAAACCATTCAAAAGGTCTTAGTCCAGTTTCGATGCCGACGGTTAGCCATAGCCACAAGGCATTACCAATCTTTGTTTGATGGGTAGAGAGATAGCGCAAAGTTTCACTCAACATAGCGGAAGGGAACGATTTCATTTTCTTGCTTGCGCCATAAGGTTCTATGTCTGGCTTTTTCCCGCCACCAGGAATTTGATTTAATATTTCAATGGTACTTCTTTCCATGCCGGATCCGTATACGTGGAAGACAGCTGCACGATAAGATCGCCATGTAGACGCGGTGAGCTTGCGGTGCTTATCTATTAAATAACGACACAACAATCTGACCGTTATTTCTTCAGGGATCTTGTTGTAATCGTAAGCAGCCTGCTTTCGAAGATTGACAACGACACGCATATATCGGTCGCGCGTTTCTTTTGTGATCGTTCTATTCACGACGAGATGATATTCCTTATAAGGTTGTTATATTAGTGTTGTTTGTAGGGACTGATTGACAACACGGTTGACATTATATAGTATACCAGTTACAAAAGTCACTACATTATTCACAGATTGAATATTTTTTGCACATTGCTTGTGTTTAGGTTATTATTTGTGTAATATGTTTACGATATAATTATTTGTCACCTGCAGGATGTTGGGTGAATTACATTTTTGGAGTTAGTATGAAAAGAGTATTACTTGTTTTAACCGCTGCGACAATGCTGCAAGGTTGTGCCTCGTGGGGGTTCAACGATGACCAGCAGGGTTCATGGAGGTATACGCCGTGGTATGAGAGGGATACTTCAGATTACAAGGGTGAGGTTGTTACAGAAGAATATTTTAAGACACGCCTTCTTGAGACCGCAGAAATGGTCAGTCGGTCTTTGCGCGAGTTAGCGGAGATTGAGCAGGCTATCAGAATTAAGCGCCACTTAGAGGTCGCGAAGGTCAGTGAGGGTGTTAGTGATCCTCATTTACTACAGATGGTGACGATTTCAAGCTTAAATGGCACTGAAGTAACGATTGAAAGTATTTTAGAGCGCCTTTCAACCGTGGCTGAATATGAATTTAAAATCTTTAATAAGCGTCCGTTAGTGCCTATTACGGTAAGCATTCCAAAGGGTCAATATAGATTGGTTGATCTACTTAAGAATGTAGGTATGCAAGCCGGCAAGAGCGGCACTGTTTACGTTAAGTCTGGCGTCGTTGAGCTTGTCTATGCAAGCCAACAGTATTAAGGGGATATAGATGCCTATTGATTACGGTCCAGAGCCCACAGACGTTGGCTCTTCTTATTCCTTGGAGTCTCTACAGTCAATTGATGTAGATTCTTCTTATATTGATAGAACTAACGGCATTGAACCTATTCGTCGCGAGGCGCTAATGGAAGCTGCGCTTGAAGTGGGTGCGCAGGGTGGTCTTTTGTCTCAATCTATGGAAATTAATGCATTTTTGGAGTCAACTAAAGACGGGCTGGATCGTCAGTTTCCTTTTTACCCGCTTTTAATTGATGGTGAGATTTTACCTCCCGTCATTTTAGAGTCGCGTCAAGCGGTAACATCTTCAGATGATGGCAGAACAATGCGCGTTGCTGATGCAACGTATAAGATAAAAAGCGATGCACGATTTGTGTCTGCTGCCCCAACATGGCGAGATTACTTGTTTATGGATCAGCAGGGAATTATGTTGCCCCATAAATCTGTTGCTCCGGAGACGGGTGCAGAGAAAAAGTTATGGTTTGAAATGGTCAAGAAAGGCTGGCGCAGTGGTGTTCAGCAAGCTGATCAGATTTATGATTTAGCTTTAAATGATTTGCGCCAAGACTATGTTGGTATGGTGACATACCGCAAGTTATTAGCTGAAGGCAAAGTAAGCAAGCCTGAAATTGAGCGCAATAATTTAGGTGTGACAGGAAGTGGTCGAGAAATGGTTATTGGCGATCGTGTTAAGCAGATCACAATTGACTCCGCGCTTCAGGTCGATAAGTCATACGAGTGGAAAGCACCTGTATTGCCAGATGAAAAGCCTGCAATTATATCTAACGGTAAGTCAATGGAAGATATTCGGATTGAAGTTGTTAAGACGAATAGTGCTATTGGCTCTAAAGATGTTCGAAGCACGTTATTTGCTTGGATGACTGAGTGGGAATCAGGCGATGTTGATGATTACCTTTCTTTTTACGCTAATGACTTTATGTTGCCAGAAGGTGTTTCTCGTAGTGCTTGGGAGGCGGGTCGGCGGGCGAGTATTGAGCGCACTAAGAAGATTGATGTCGGATTGACTGAGCTTAAGGTTGTTATTAGTGAAGACAGTCAACATGCGAGCGTTAACTTCAATCAGCGTTATGAGTTTGATCAGTACCGAGGTAGCGTTGATAAACTCATGCTTCTTGAGTTGAATGAATATGGCGAGTGGCGTATTGCTTACGAGGCAGAATCAAGCCCTCGCCGTGCTTCACGCTAACCCTTGTTGCAACGGTTTAGCTAAGGGTTAATATGTCTGAAGAAGTGTCAGTTGTCTTTAATGATCATTCGCAAGTGTCGGTAGGGGATTTATACCCCTATCAGCCTATTCGCTTCTTAGAGATGCACTTAGATGACTTGCTTGCATTTTGTGTTGCACAGGGTGCCTCTGACATAAAGATTTACAGTCAAAGAGAGCTGACCATTAAGGTGAGTGGTAAAACATTTCCTGTCACGGATAGAAAGCTCACGAATGCAGAGGTTCAGGATTTTGTGGCACGCCTTTACCGTGGTACTAATGGTGTTACTCAATTAGCCTCTGGTAAGGATATTGACGTTCCTTATGAGATCCGGCCAGATCGCTTTTCACGAAACAGATTCCGTGTCAGTATGACCTCGATGCATGTCGGCGGTCAGCAAGGTGTAAGGATTACATTACGGTCATTAGCCTCTATTCCGCCTTCTGTTGAGTCTATGAAAGTACCTCAAGATTTACTGGATGGTTTCCAGCCTTCTAATGGGATGGTGTTGGTGACAGGCCCTACGGGTTCAGGTAAGTCTACATTGCTTGCCGGTATCGTAAGGTACTTACTTGAAAAGAAAGACAGCAATCTTGACATCTTGACCTATGAAGCGCCAATAGAGTTTGTTTACGATGAAGTGGAAGCTGATCCATCGGCATTAATCTCCCAGTCAGAAGTGCCTAAAGATATTCGGTCTTTTTCATTGGGCGTTCGAAATGCGCTGCGTAACAACCCTGACATTATTTTGGTGGGTGAGGCTCGAGATACTGAGACACTTACTGCTGCTGTTGAGGCGTCTCTAACCGGTCATATCGTCTATTCTACGGTACATAGTAACGATGTGCCTGCCACTATCAAGCGTGTCACCATCGGTGCTGCTGACAGTGGTGTTATTACGGTTGCCGATGTTATTGAGTCATTAAGAATGGTGGTGTCACAGCGACTTCTTCTTAATCCGAATGGCGGTCGAACAGCTATTCGTGAATATAAAGCCTTTACGCAGGATGATCGTGACAGATTGATTGCGTGCGATCAGAAAGATATTGCTCCTCTTGCTGCAAAAATGGTGCTTGAGTCAGGCGTATCATTTGAGCGTGCGGCAAAAGAAGCGTGGGATGCAGGGACGATATACGAGCGGGATTATCACAAAATAAGAATAGAGGCGGGGCTGTAGTATGCATTGGCGAAACTCGGGGAATCACGCTCAATTTTTAATGGTTGATGCGCGAGCTTCTTATCCACTCCTTTTATTTTTAGTACACATGAGTGTGTGGACTTTTTGCATATGGATAACCAGCGTTATCTTTTTTGCTTTTCTAAAGTACAAAGGGTATACACTGCCTACGGCTGTCAGGTTGTTCAGGGCTAAAGCCGCAGGGAAATTACGCTACACGAAACCATGGTGGCGTAGGCCTGAAATGATTAGAACGCCGATTGAGTAAGACGATGTCATTGAAAAATAGACGACTTACCATTTCAGTAGATATCGATAATGAGGATGACGCCTTATTGCTTTCTTTCTTAAAAGACACCTTGCCTAAAAGTAAGCGTACTGAGTGGGTTAAGTTAACGTTACTAAAAGCAGCAAAAAAGAAGCTTCATAGACAAGATTAAGGCCTTCCTAAGCCGTTAGAGCCTTTGTGGCTTGGAAAAAGAAGGTGTGTACCGTCAGGCTTCTTGATGGATGGCTTGTGTATGTTGCTTGCAATCGATTGGCCAACTGGTTTTAATTCACTTTGATTAAGGTTGTGGGTGTTTGGAGCAATACTTGCGCTCTTACCAATTTTATCCCACACCTTGTGGTAGTTTCTGGCTTCAAGAGAAACAGAAAAATCAAAATGAGATAGTAAATCTAAGGCATTTTCAATCCAAACATTTTTAGAGTTAAACATCTTCATGAGTAGTTTTATGTCGATGCGAGTGACTTCTGATACGCGCTCAAGATTCAAGCTTCCTTCTTCACGTAAAATATTGAGTAGCCTTCCGAGTCCTTCTACAGGGTTTTCATTGTCTCCGTAAATTGCGTAAGGAGAGTCATCCGTTCTAACAACGCCAGATTGTCTGCGAGTCATGTTGGCAGAAATATCTACAACTAAACATAAACCCAAGCCTTCAGCCATTTTAGCAATAGTATTAAAGTTGGGATTTACAGTTCTTCCTGACTCAATATTTTTAAGTGTTTGCGCTTTTATGCCAGAATACTTCTCATAATCTTCAATTGATATATCCATAAGTGTTCGAAAGTCTTTAAGGATGGTTGTAACTTGTCTTGGGCCTGCGCCAGGGTAGAAGATGCCGGCAAAGATATTCTTGTAATCGGGGATCATGGGTATGCCTTATCTAAGTCTAAGAGAAGGGGGTAAGTCACCTTCTAAATCTGTTGAGGTGTCACTGTTTAAATAATCATCAATGACTGTTTTTCTAAATCCGTCAGTATCGTCATCAAGATCTCCTGCGCTCTCAATGAAGCTCGCAATATCTTCAGGGGCTGCTGTGATTTCTGTATCAATAGATCCGTGAATTTGAGCGAGCAAGGCATCGAACTGATCTTGTTGCTGATGAATTTGCTGTGTCACCGCGTTGTCGTCCACTTGCTTGCTGGTCACGTTTGCTGGGATCCCCCAACATTCTTCGGTAACACCTGGCATTACGTTTCTACTAATATAGAGATCGACAATTTCAGGAATGTATTTTGCTTTTAAATACCTAACAGAGAGTCCGTAAGCATCAATAAGTTCGTTGTTATCCATAGTTGAAAGCTCAGTTAGATAAGCGTCATATTCAGCGTCAATAGCGGGCGTATCAGGGAGTGCGTAGTCTGGTTTTTCATAGAACTCTTTAATAGACTCTTCAAAAGAGCCAAACATGCAATGCATGGTTAGAATATTAAGGGTCTCGGACTGATAGTTGGCATTATTAGCTGTTGGCTTATCCAGAGACAATACAACGGACTCAAGTCCTTTTATGATGTCACCAATAATGGCTTTCTTTCTTTTTTGAGAAAACCCCATTGCAGAGGCAAGCTTATTGACATCTCGCATTGTCATCCAGCCGACATCTTGCTTCGCTTCATCGAAAAGCGGCTCAGTAACACCCATAAAATTATAGGCAGAGATGCTTGAGTAGATGTCGGTGCATGTAATGTCGTAACTTGGAGCAAGCCACACTTCTGACATATCCTCATTATATAAGATCCCAAAGTTTCTGAGGTGGGCATCGCCATTCCTAACAATGTTTGAAAAGACAAAAGAACGAAATAGCTCATCTGTTGCTGTATCTCTATTTGAAAATGATACAACCTCTTTTACGGCATGATAAATATCAAGTAACGTTACGGTAGAACGCGTCCCTTTTTCTTTATAGGGCACATCAAATCCTTTACCTTTGTCTGTTACAGAGCGATCCATAATAGAGGTTAACTCTTCAAATCCTAAGTTAAGGCCTGCATCCATTCCTTTTTCATCTTGAATCATTTCAAATCGCTTTGACACTAAAGCATTAGCTTTGGCGGTTATATTGATATCTGCGATTGTCCCCCCTGATGCACCGAGTCCAGACATGCAAATAAATTCATTTATAACGCCACCTGGGACATCTTTTCGACCGGTCTTAAAAATGGCGCCTATTCCCGCGCCTGAGACATTTGAGTCTTCTGATAAACCCTCAGGAAGTTCAACGCTGAGATCCCTGTCAAAGCTGTACTTGCTTCTCATAAGGTGTTGCTGAACCTCTACATCGGTTAGTGCTTTTGTTGCAATATTGGCAATGAATTTAGGCATCGCACCCGATACGCCAGATTCTTTATGGTAGTAGTGAGCAAGCAGTTGAATAATACTTAACGGGTCACTGTTTTTTTCACCCGAATCAAGGAATTTAATAATAGTCGACGCATCCTTAACTTCACGCTTGTGATCAGGGAGGTCAGAACCAGTCTCGCAAAATCGCAAGCGACCAATAGGGTTTGCACCTGTAATGCTTAGCAGGCCAAGGATGTTAGCGCCAAAATCAACATCGACGTAGTCAGGACTGTCCATGATTATTTTTAGTAGTGCCCCTTGAGGAATTCCGTTAAACAATATACTGGGCAGTGCTGTTGCGATCACCTTCTTCTTTTTAACGTCAGATTTCAAGGTGATCTGACCTTTTTTATCCTTTAAGCCTAAACGTTCACTTTGATTAAGTGAGTAAGTTCTGTCTGCACGCTCAAAAGCTGTCTGATCGGTAAAGAAATAAGGCTCCTTGCGGACAGGGAAACGACCTGTTACTGACAGTTGATAGTCACCTTCAGAGGCGAGTAAGTCTTCTGGCCTATAGTAAGAGAACTCATAAATGCCGGATCCTTCTAATTTAATTTCTTCAGAGGGGTTGTCGAAGTGTTTTAGTGTGCCGATCTTTCTTTTGTTAATATAAACATCAACAGACTGTATAATACGCTGCTCACCTTCAAAATCCAAGGGGTCTAACTCAACAATATCTTCGTTCATGGGTAACTCTTAAGTGTAAATTAGTATTATAAGTAGATTAAATCATTTTAAGGTATTATTATGTTATTACATTCACAAATAAACAAGTCAAATTAGTTGACAAGATGTATCTGTGTAGTGTATATTTATAATAATGAACACGCTAAAAATTGATGAACATATTATTAACCTGCTTCAGCGCTATATTAAAAATAGTAATATTGAGGCTGAGGCCGGCAAAAAATTAATAGGCTTGCTCATGGATCGCTTTGGTTTATTTTCATCATCACCTTTAACGCTTCGAGAGTGCGCATCCAATGCGGGCAAGTCTCACGAATGGGTTAGATTGAAGTTGTCACAAGTTCAGGCTGAAATCGCAGGCATGCACACAGAGGCAGACCTTAAGCCAATCCAAGATGTTATAGATTACATTAGCGTTTATACACCCATTCATCACGTTCAGGCTGGGCTGGTTTTAAATTGCTCAGAATATGGTCAGGACAATCTAAATATAACCGTCGATAGCTTGAGTGTGATTTCAGATTTCTTTAGTTTACCATTTCACATGGAGATATTACCCGAAAATAATATTGTAGTAGGCACGAGGACAAAAGAGAAGCTGATCGTTGATAAGATGATGCGCTATTTACGTGCAGAGGTTAAAAGGAAAGGTTACGCTCGGGTTGCGTCGCTATCAGAAATGATTGCGCCCGACACAGATCACCTTCCAGAGCAGGTAGGCAGAATGATCGCTGGACTGTCTGCGGGCTACAATATGGTTTCCATGATTGAGCATAGAGTTATCTCATTGAGAACAGGGACATCACCTATATACCTAATGGCTAAGAAGCTATTCAGTTTAAAAAGTGAACTTCATATTGATGTATTGTGGGCTGCATGGAGCAATCGAGGTGACACAAATGGAGGGTTATCTAAGAAAGGGCTCATTAACGCCATCTTATTGCACGATGAGTTTAGTTTGAAAGAAGATGTAGTGGCTCGTGAGGGAGGTCTTGAGTCAATAGATACGCTGACAGACTACGAGAGGGTTGTCGTCAGCGCCTTAAGTGCCAGTGAGAGCTTGTCACCAAAAGAAGCAGTCAACGCTGCCGAGCAGGCAGGGTTAAAGCGAAAAACAATGGAGTGCGTATTCAAAAAGATGCCCTTTCTTGTCAAGCGAATGGACAGTAGGTGGTCTCTAATCACCAGTGAACGTGGCTATGAGTCTAAGTTTATCCCCGTTGAGAATAAGCAGAGCGTCTTTAATCAGTATAAGGTCGAGCCTGAATTTTTATTAATGACATTAACCTACACCGAAGATCCTATTGTTTCAGTATTACCAGGGGAAATGAAAGCGATTCTATCTTCATACCCTGATGATTTTTACAGCCCTGCTGGCGAGCGCACTCTCACCTTGGTGAGAAAGGGAAGTTATTTCATAAAAGGATTTACAAAGCATCTTAGATCTCAATCCTTTATTGAAGGAGCTCCTGTCACGCTAATGATAAGCAAATCAGGAGCATTCTCGTTGCATACATCTCGAAAGTAAGGTTACGCTACAGTTTTAGCGTCGATTTACTCTTAAACATATTCATAAATTCTTTATTCTTTTCTTTTGCAGCGCTGGAAGGGCTCCATGACTCAACCGCCTCCCCTGCTGAAGGTCTTGGCACTAAAGGCTTAGACTGTTTTTTAGATGAAGAAGAAGGTGACTTAAGCTCTTGAGAAGACCCCTCTTTGGCTTGACGCTTGTTGAGTTCTGCGTCTGCTTTTATTCTGATATTTCTGCGAGACATCGCTTCTTTTGTGGTGTGTTGCATCTTACTTGTTACCGCAACAAGAAGCTCATTCGCATAAGGTCCTTCAATTTCTGGTTTATTTTCAGGATAACTTCCACTCCACCCCGCATTCTTAATAAGTCTTGCTAAGAAGCCAAAATATTGCATGGTTCCTTGCGACTTAGAGAGCGCATCAATTAGCCATAAGTTATAGTCTTCAACAGGTTCAGAAGGAGCACACCATGATTTTGCACCCGGCGTGGTGTTGATATGAGAAAAACTAATGGCAGCCATAATGGGAGCTCCTTGATATTTAAAGTGATAGTTTATACATAATACAAATATTATAAGGTGAACTATATCATATCCCTTTAAAAAAGTATTGCATTAATGTGTATCATATGCTACATTCACAATATTCACGCCCCTACAAGGACGTGACAATTTAACTTTTCTAATAACAAACACTATTTAAGGATTTTTATTAATGAATAATAAAATGAAGCAGCAAAAGGGTTTTACACTTATCGAGTTGATTTTTGTAATTGTAATTTTAGGTATTTTAGCAGCAGCTGCTTTACCACGTTTTGTTGATCTAACAACAGATGCTCGTCAATCTGCTTTAGAGGGAATGTCAGGCAGCATTCGTAGCGCAGTAGCTATGTCACATGCTGATGCCATCGTTAAAGAGCAAACAGGCCCAACAGGTGCAATTACTGTTGAGGGGCAAACAATTGCATTAGTGAACGGCTACCCTAACTCAGCAAGCGTGATGAATCTAATTGGCGATTCCACTGGTTACGCTGAAGTCGCAGGTACAGGCACTGTTGCTATAAATAACGGCGCCGCCACTGTTGCTGACTGTCGCATTGTTTACACTGATGCTGTCGCAGGTAACCCGCCAGCAATCGTATTATCTGCTACTGACTGTAGTTAATACTCTTAAGGGTGCAATATTTTTTGCACCCTTAATTATTTCCACCCACCTCATTATTAATTCAAGGAGTATAGAATGAGAAAGCAAATGAAAATGAATACTAAAAAACAACAGGGTTTCACTCTTATTGAGTTGGTTATCGTGATCGTTATTTTAGGTATTTTAGCAGCCTCTGCTTTGCCTAAATTTGTTGACCTGTCCGAAGATGCGCGCAAGGCATCGATCGAAGGTTTAGCAGGCAGTGTTCGAAGTGCATCAGCAATGGCGCATGCAAAGGCGATCGTATCAAAGCAAAATGGAGCAACAGGCTCAATTTCAGTTGAAGGCACAGCAATCAACATGATTAACGGTTATCCGTCTGCTGCAAGTTTAATGGATCTCATTGCAGATACATCAGGCTACACGGTGACTTCAGGTACTGGCGAAGTAACGATTGATAACGGTGCTGCTACAACTGCATCATGTGACGTCGTCTATACTGACGCTGTTGCAGGGAATGCTCCAAGCATTGCGTTAACAACAAGCGATTGCAGTTAATAGAATAGTAAACTGTAAAAGTATTATTAAAGGCGCCTGATGGCGCCTTTTTTATTTACATTCTAATTGCAAGCTGCTATAGTGTATTATATTTAAGTTATAAAATAAGGTCAAAAATGATATCAAAGGAGAACGGATGGTTTATCGCTATTTTGTTGAGCTATTTTGCTTCATCAAGCTTGAGCTCATTAGCGAACCAGTCATTTGTGTATCATCCTGTCATCTGGCTGGGTGGCGGTGTTGCTTTAATAGCGTTGCTTAGCTTAAAACCTTCAAAAATAACAACTCTTTATATCCTTCTTGCTTCAGCCTTAGGTAGTATTGGTGCGCATGAATGGGGGTTGATGATTTCCAAGCAGGAGATTGATGCTCAAACTTACATCATGAACGCTGTCGGCTTAGGCTTGGCTGAGGTCGTTCAGATCTATCTTATATATAAGCTTATTATTTTATTTAAAGTGGACTATAAAAGCCTGGTCAATGTCAGAGATGTCTTTGGTTTCTTTATTGTAGCTATCTTGACAGGCACGGGAGCCGGCTTAGCACTTAAGGGGGCTGTTGTTACACTTCATTGGGAAGTGTATGGTTCAGGGATTATGACAACAGATTACTTCTCATGGTTTATTGCTGAGCTTTTGTCTGTCTTTGTATCCTCTATTTTATTTTTGAGTATTTACTATAGGAAGACAGAGCTATGGAATAAGCGGTTACTTGAAGTGTGCTTACCTGTCATGATCACTTATTTTTTTGTTAGTATTCTGTCTATTGTAGCTTGCCCTACAGAGCGTGAAGGTGCCTTCTTTGTTCAGCAGATCGTCACTCATATCCCTTCCGTGTCAGGATGTAAGGTGGCTGGTGCAGGTGTCGCCTTTAATTTTACACTCTTAATTACCTTGCTTTTGCTGTCTGGTCGCGCCTTTATTTCAGAAAACGCCTTAAAGCGAAATGCTACCGAAGTGAACGATATCAACAAGAAGCTGCATGATACGCTTCACTCTTCATGGTTGATGAATTCAGAGTTAATGACGCAAGGAAAAATTGCTAATATTGCAGCTAATAGTAGCTTTCATATTGCACAAGTTAAGTATGTCGTTATTGTCATTACAGCTAATCAGGGGTCTCAGTTTTTTGGGTATCCTCTTTCATCTTACCTCCCTGACAGGGCGAAAAATGATCCTTCTGCAGAAGTTGAAGATTCTCTTTATAATGACGCGCCTCAGGCAGGAGTCTTTTATAGTAAGGTGTCATTAGAGACTGAGGGGTTAACGCCTCTTGATATCAGCATGTATGGGGAAGATGAAAAAGTTAAGGGTTATTTAACTGTTTTCCATGACAAGGAAAGCGAAATTTCAATCAATGATATTGCCCTGTTAAAAACAATTGCCATTAGTGCTGGCGTGGCGGCAAAGAATTTAAACATGCTGTTAACCGAAAAAGAAAATAGCAGCCGCCTAATGCAGTCTGATACGGTTATTAATACGGCGAATGAAGGGATCTTTATTGTTGACCATCAGTTTCATGTGGCACAGATAAACCCTTCTTTTACCAATATTACAGGTTATACAAAAAAAGATGTAATGGGTAAAGCGCTCTATAAGCTTAAGGCTCACAAAGTAACGGCAGGGTTGTTTTCATTGATGCGAGATTCTCTTGCCTCAAAAGGGAAATGGGAAGGGGAGTTACTTAATTGCCGACATAAGACAGGAGGTGATTTTAGCGTGCGCCTAAGCATAACAGCAGTAGATGATGGCATGGGCGGACATTATTATGCAGGGGTTTTTTCGGATATCACCAGCTTTAAAGAAAGCGCAGAAAAGCTCCAGTATCAAGCGGATCATGATGATCTTACGGGGCTTGCTAATAGAAAGCGTTTTAATCGGGAATTAAAAGCCTCCCTTGAGCATGCCAGTAAGCGAGAAGCAAAGTGTGGCGTCCTTTATATTGATTTGGATAAGTTCAAGCAGGTCAATGACAATATGGGGCATCAAGCCGGCGATGAGCTTTTAATACAGGTTTCAGAGCGCTTAAGATCTTGTGTGCGAGAGTCTGATCTTATATCGCGATTAGGCGGTGATGAGTTTGCCATTATTTTAAAAACAATCAAAACAGTTGAAGCTATCGAGCGGGTAGCTGAAAAAATCCTTGATGAGTTAAATAGACCTTTTTCTATTTCTGGCGGCAATGCATTTATTTCCGGTAGTATTGGTATGAGTGTTTATCCCGATCACGGAAAAGATCATGTCGAATTGCTTCGGTTTGCCGATAGCGCCATGTACGAAACAAAACGAGATGGCAGGAACGGCTTCAAAGCGTATGCACCAGAAATGAGTGAGCAAACCTCAAAACGCTACGAAATAGAAAATGATTTAAGGCAGGCATTCGAAAAGAATGAGTTTGAATTATACTTTCAGCCACAAGCAGTCATTTATGATGACAGACTTGTGGGTCTTGAGGCACTTATTCGCTGGAACCACCCGAAAAAAGGATTGATCCCTCCTATTGATTTTCTCGGTGTGGCTGAAGAGGCGGGCTTCATGAACCAGCTGGATAGCTGGGTCTTAGATGAAGGGTTTAGACAGTTAAGAGAATGGGAAGACAAAGGCATTGCACCTGAAAGGCTTTCTTTAAATATCTCAGGCGTTCAAATCACCGATCAGAACTTTACAACAGAATTAAGTAGCTTGATTGAGAGGCACGGCATTTCTCCTGGCGGTATTGAATTAGAGATCTCTGAAAATTTTGTTATGCGTCATGCAACGCGGGCTATTGAAATCTTAAACGAAATAAAAGTCATGGGCTTTCACCTGTCGATTGATGATTTTGGGACAGGTTATTCAAGTCTAAGTTATTTGAAAAAACTACCTATTGATACGTTAAAAATTGATGGATCGTTTGTTCGTGATGTAATGGACGATCAAGATGATGCCTCCATCGCCATTGCTATTATTACGCTGGCTCACAACATGAGAATGCGAGTTATAGCAGAGGGTGTAGAGACACAAGGTCAGAAAGATTTTTTAATGGAGCATGATAGCGACATATATCAAGGGTATTTATACAGCCGGCCAGTGACCCAGTCAGCTATAACAGAAGTGCTTATTAAAGCAAAATTACAACAGGATCAGTAAATAATGAGATTAAAGAACATACTATTAAGCACTTCACTTTTAGCGGTAATGGCTTCAGCCTTCCCTTCTATTGGTCTGGCTGCAGCAGAAAAAGAGTTTCAGGCAACGGTTATTAATGAGCTTCGCTTGGGACGATCGGTTTACAATAAAAACTGTATTCAATGTCATGCAGCGAACGCTAACTCAAAGGCAAAGCAACCTAATGCCAGAGGGTTTTGGGAGCAACGATTAAGCACAAAGGGCATTTATAGAATGACCAGCGCCGTTGCTAAGACTCATCGAGATGCAGATGGCATTAACCCGTACGTATTTGAAGATACTGAAATGCTACGTGGCGCTGTTCGTTACCTGGCCGTCGGGGGGGAGGCATACTACAATCAAAATATTAACAAGATTAAGGCGAAGCTGACGCAGCTTAACCGGTCTGCGTTAACTTTATCTATCAATAAGTTAGCTCTGAAAGGCTTGGTTGTGTGGGGTGATAACGATAGAGTTGAGCAATATAGCTATGTAGGGCCCAACTATCCATTAGGTAAAAGCTTGGGAACTGTCATTAAAAAGCGAATGACTCAAAGATTAAAGGGCAGTCAATATATGCCGAGTTTACGCGGGGAGTTTGAGCCAAGACGTGACTATGATGATCGCCTTCGTGATGAAGCCGAAATTCATGCTAATCTTTACAAACAAATTGTAAGTGGCAAAGATCATTATGAGCGACAGGAAGTTCAACGATGGCTGAATGTTATCGCTGGAAAAACCGCTATCCCGATTGATTTTAGATATAACCCTGACGAAGAGGTCTTTACTTTTGAGATATGGCACACACCTAAGGTTGACGGCGTCATTAGAAACGAAGAGTCAAATTCTGAGAGCGACGCACCAAGAGACAGCCTTAGTGTGACGATTGCTGTACCTATTGAGGCCGCAAGAATGTTTAAGAGGCGCTTAGAGAACGAAGATCCAGATACAAAGCCATCATTGCACCCTGTCTATGATTTTGACGGGAGCGGGCTTTCCTTGAAGGCTGTTGTGTTGTTATGGAGAGATACTAATCAATCTTTCTTAATCGATCCTGAGATGGTTGAGGGAAGCTTAAAATATATTAATTTAAGTGTGTTTTCAGAAGGTGAAATAGCACCACAGGAAGTGGTCACGGGTGAGGTTGATACGGAAATGAAAGAAAAAGCAATAGAAACAATGCCTGCTACACAGTAATTATTTGGCGCCCACAGTAAGAGTGGGCGCGCCTATTTATTACCAGCCTGCCATCGAGGGTGTGATCGTGCCTGTGCTGGAAAGAAGATCGTCTACATCCACATTGTCGTAATTAAATTCCAGTGACTCTCTAATTTCAATGCTTTCCATAATGATAGAAGGGTTCCCCTTCATACTGTCTAATTTCGCTTCAACAGACTGAAGAATTTCATCTTCACTTAAAGATTCAGCATCATTTTCAGAAACAATATCAAAATCAAGATTGGCTTTGTGTAGGTTGGTCATTTTAATGTCCCGTATAGAGTTGTTTTAATGTAATTTATTTTCAATATATAAAGTATCAAATAGATTGAATTCAAAACGTGAGTTATATCACTAACGGTGCACTTTACAATTACAGCATAACTGTGTATCATGTTTCGGTTACAAAATATTATAAAGGACGCAGTACGTGTTTTCATTTCTAAAAAAGAATAAACTAAGAAAGCGAGTCAGTTGCTATATCGATTTTTCAAGCGATCACATGGCTGTTTCTTTTTTTAATGGTAAACACTATGAGGTAGTGGAAAGTGAATCCATTAATTTAGCCGAAAGCATCAGTGAGGCTGCGGGTGGATCGCAGGTGGATATTGCTGTTGTGACATCCTTAGGTAGTTATAAGCATGCTATGGTTGAGAAGCCAGATATTCCCGATACTGAGGTGGCGGATACGCTTCGATGGGACTTTTCATCTCACGTGTCGTTTGATGTAGAGTCAGCTTCTGTAGATTACTTTCATTTGCCTCGTTCAGATCCAAATGACGACCCTATGTTGTCTGCATTTATACTGCCTGAAAAGACGATATCAGATATTGACGGTGTATTGACGAAGGCAAAAGTTAAGATGGGCTGTATCACTTTACCAGAAATGGCAGTGACAGAACTACTATCCAGGCGTGATCATACAAAAGCGTTTGCGGGGTTGGTTCTGGCTGAGGAGGGCTCATTTTTAATTGTGGCACATAATGGTGAAATCTATTTAAACCGCCAATTAAAAAGCAATATATCAGCTTTAGTAGGCGATATTAATAGCCCAGGATCAGACAGGCTGATTAGAGAGTGCTCACGATCGGTTAATTACTTTATTGGTAAATTTAGTCACATCCCTTTTGAAGCGATGTATTACTTTACGGATAAAAAGTATGCCAGTGTCATGTCGGCTGTCTCAGGTAAGATTGGTGAGGCTCTTAGCCTTGAAGTATCCCCATATGATTATAGTGCGCTGGAATTAGACGGTAAGGAGCCAGAGAGTGTCCCTGGGCAGCTATCCTTGGGTATGGCAATGCTAAAGCAGCGCATCATTAAAGAAGAACGAGGAGCACATCTCAAGTGAAGCAGTTTATAAATTTCCACCAATTAAAAGAATCTGAAAACCTTTCAGGGACGGCAATTAATATTATCTATACATTAATTATAGCACTTGTTATTTTTACTGCTGCGCAAGCATGGGTTTATTACAATGTTTCTCAGGGACAAAAAGATATTGCCACATTAAATAAAGTGGTTGCCGCCCAGAAGAAACAGATGGCGGAAATCTCTGAGATTTTAGTTGTCCTTGCTGAGAGCAGTGATCGTAGTGAAGAATTGTCATTAGTAAAAGATAACCTTATTCGTAAGAAGGCACTTATTGGTGTTCTTGAAGGAAGCATTAAGGGATCAGATAGCTTTTTATCCGCACTGGAAGGCTTGGCAAAACATAACATCCCAGATTTATGGATGACGAATATTGAGCTTATTCAAGGTGGGGGTATTTTAATTGAGGGAAAGACTAAGAAAATGTCTTCAATCCCACTGTTTGCTGAAGCGTTATCTGCAATGCCTGTATTTAGTAAGGTCGACTTTTCTAAAATGGAGATCACTAAATCAGGGGAAGGGGAGATCTCTTTTTCATTAAGTTCAACCTTATACATTAAAAAGGACTAAATAGATCATGGAAGCATATAAGGAAAGATTGCTTACACTGCAGGCTCAGATTATTGAAAAGTATAATTCCTTCTCCACTCGAGAGCAGTGGATGGTGTTAATTGCTATCGTCGCCATTTTATTTTTAATGTGGCAAATGGTATTGTCCGGCAGCCTAAAGGAAGTAAAGAAAAATAAAAGCAAGCTGGCTGTCATTAGCGCGCAATTTATAGAGAATGAACAAAAAATAAATGACTATGCACAATCAATGGCAGACATTGAGCGAGGAGATGATGATAAGAAAGTCGAGTCTGAAATGGCAACTTTGCGATACGCAGAGGAAAGCCTAAATGATATTATTAGTAAAATGGCCGATCCCCAAAGCTTAATGGTTGTCTCCAGCACGCTTCTCTTTGAAAACAATAAAATTGAAGTGGAACATATCTTGACAAAACCGATAATGTCGGAGATTGAAGTCATAAAAGGTGAGATAGAGGGGGAGGATGAAAATGCGCCTAAAGTCTATAAGCACAGTATTTATCTTGAGTTAAAGGGCGATTACTTTGATGTTATGGCCTATTTTGCAAAAATAGACCAAATGCCATTCACTGTGTTTTATGATAACTTATCAATAGAAACTTTGGCGTACCCATCTAATAGGGTCGGGATATCCCTTTATACGGTGACGCTTGATAAGGACTGGGGAAGAGAACTTAATAAATGAAACAATTAATGTTGTTATTGTGCCTTTAATTGTGTATCATAAACACAATACATTTTTATAAAACAGTGTTTTACTGGAAAAATATGAAATCAATTTTAATAATTGCAGGTTTAACGGTGGCGATGTCTTCAGCTTATGCAGCTGGAAACCCATTCAAACCAAAGCCTAAACCCGTGCCCGTGGTAGCGCCAGCTGTTCAAATACAGCAAGACGCCCAAGGGGGAGGATTAACCCAAGAGGAAGTGATGGCGCTTTTTGAGCAGCGCATGGCACTGATGATGGATCAGGCCAAAAGTTTAGGCTCTTCATCAGAGCAAGAGGTCACGCAGGACGAGGCATTAGAGTCATTGATGTTACTTGGTTTAATAAATAAAGAATATGTCTATAAAGATAATGAAAAAGGGTGTTACATCTATGAAAATGCCAAGTCAGGTGAAGTGGTTGAGTCTCGTTGTTACAGGTCTGTTGTTAAACGGCTGCGTGACGTTGCCGGGGAATACGCCCCAGATCAACAACCAGCAGGAGATAACCCGAGCAACCCATAACTGGGGAAATACACCAGCATTAAGCGTCATCGATATTCCTGGGCCTGCTGTCATTAAGATCCCTGGTGTTTTACCAGAAAAATTAAAACAAATGCGTATTGAAGCCAGTACGGGTGAAGATCATACTGTAAGAGATTTAATGGCTGTGCTGGGTGCTCAAGGTATCCCAAGTATTATTACGTCTGATGAAGTGGCTGACACGTATGTGCCTATCACTAATTATAAGGGTACGATTGGTGGGCTATTGTCTGCTGTTTCTAAATCGTTAAATGTATCTTTTTCATGGGAAGACGGGGTTTTGATTGTCGGCCGTCAGGGTGGTTATGTTTTTGCTATTGTGCAAAATGAAGAAGTGGGCGGAAAAATTAAAGAAGACTTAGCGTCTATGGGCGCTGAGGGTGTTGAGTTTTCCTTAACATCAGGTTTATTGAAGTTTGATGCGGACTGGAAAGATCATCGTGACATTATGGAATACATGGAACGCGTTACAGAAGGGATGGGGACAATCAGTCTCCAGGTGTCTGTTATTACTGTTTCACTGGATAATCAAAAGTCTCAAGGCTTTGACTGGTCTGCTATGGGCGCTGAGCTTCGCGGTGGTGCTGTGGCAGAAGCAGCTACTGCGACAGTTGAAGGCGCAGCGGAAGCAGCTGTTATGACAGGGATAAGAACAAGTGTTAACTCTTCAGCGGCTTCCTTCTTATTAGATCATGGCTCATTTAGCATGACAGGTTTGTTTTCAGTGTTAAGCAAATATGGTGAGACGCGTTCAAGCCAGAATGTAATGTTAAAAACATTGCCAGGTACGGAAGTGTCGATCCGAAGTGGTAACTCCATTCCTTACGTGTCAGGTATTACCTCTGCGGCAACAACTGGTGGTGCAGTAACCGGCGGGGCAAGCTTTGACACTGTTGAGTCAGGTGTCACTATTAAGATAACCCCTAATTTGGACGCCAAGTCAGGGATTGTCACCATGGCTGTTGATATGGATATTAAGAGTCTGCTGGGTTTCATTGATGTATCAGCAGGCGATCAGGTAGGTAGTGCGTCCCAGCCGAACATTCAAGAGCAGTCATTTAATGATATTTCTCGAGTAGGCTTGGGTGACACCGTTATTTTGGGTGGCGTAACGTTTGAAAGTCAGTCTGACATTCGCAATTCTATTTTAGGCTTAACGGATATGCCAGTCGGTCATCAAAGTGACAATACAAAGCGTGAAGCGTTATTTATTGTTATTAGACCAACGGCGGTTATGTATAAGTTTGACTCAAGCAAGTCGATTATGACTAACAAAGATTACGTTAATAACAGAACCGTGTTTAACGGCAAAGATATTACGGAAGAAGTGAATGCTAAAAAAGCAGCGGACTTGGCAGAAAAAGTAGCCTTAGAGGCTAAGTTAGCTAAAGAAGAGGCTGGAAAAGTAGCCTTAGAAGAAAAGCAGGCAGCTAAAAAAGCAGAGAAAGCGTTGAAAAAAGAGCCGTCAGCTAAGAATGAAGGCCAGCCGGCATGGAAATCATGGTGGCAAGAAGACGAAGAAAAGGAAGCAGTGTCAACGAAAGAAGGCTTTGCTGTCGAAGAACTTACAATTGAAGGGGATCTATAGAGCATGGCGTCACTATTTGATAGATTTAAAAAGAAGAGGACTGCAACAGCTGATGTGGTAGAGCAGTTATCTGAAACGTTGACAGAAGTTGACGAGGCGGGGCAAGAAGGGGTTGTCATCCCTGATGAGGCACCGTTAACCTTGGTTGTTGGCTTTTTGCCTGGCGTTAAGCAAAAGGATGCGGACAGTTATGTGCGTGGCTTGATGCTGAAGATTAACAATGATTTGCATAACTCAGGTTATAACCTTGTTAAGTTTCGCGGTGGCTTTGCCTATGAAATTCAAGAAGGTGGTACGGGGGGGTCATGGCTCCGGTCTATCCTTTCTTTATTAGAAGAGAAAAAGTCTGTTATTGTTCCTGCAGGTACGCGCTTTGTTAAGATGGAGCTGGAAGAGTCTGGCATTCACTGTTCTTTGCTTCGTGAAAATGATCCAGAAGAACAGAAGGCGCTGACGCCAAGCAAAAATGGTAAATTAAAAGAATATCACTCTTATGTACAAGTATGGGTAAGCACGGCAGTGGGTATTGCTGTTTTTTCAGTTGTTACATTTACTATGACACTATGGGCTCAAAACTTGATCGCTGAGAACGGCGCTGAGAAGATTGTTATTGAAACCATGTCTAAAACGCAAACGTTACCTATTTTATATTGGCCAGAAGTCATTGGTGAAGATATGTATGTGGCGAAGTTAGAGTTTTCTAACAGTTCATGGAAGCCGCCCATCTTCAAGAGCTTTAATGAAGAGCCGCCAATGCCTGAAATTATCGATCCAAGAATGGAAAACGACATGATGCCGCCTGAGGTTGAGGATGGATTTGTTCCGCCACCTCATATTCCAGGTACTCCAGACATTACTGTTAATTCACAACCCAATCCTCGTGACGCATTAAGAGTAGGCGCGCCAAGCGGTCCGTCAATTCCAATGCCAGCGACACGATAACAGGAGTATCATCAGATGCACGCAAGACAGATTAACCAATTACTTATTTTTATTATGCTGACGATTTCAATCTTAGGATTTGCTGGGGCAGGTTTTATTGTTCAGAATAATTATGATCTATTCTGGAAGAATGTAATGAGCGACAGTAACAATGTTAAAATGGGTACGCCACTTGAAAATTGTCAAGCAGTAGCAAAGCGATTAAATATGCCTGTTAATGTAGTGGGTGAGAATTTACATATTAAACGCTATGAAATTAACAACCCTGAAATGTTATTTTCAAAAGTATCCTCAATGGTCATGGCATGCACACAATATCGATTAGATAACATGTGTGTGGGGACGGAGTGTCCTGAGGCGCAGTTTAGCGCGGTTCTTGCTAAGATTGAATAACGTGCCCTTTAAGCACTAAAAAACAGAAAAGCCTTCTATTATATAGCGGGCTTTTCTCGTTAAAGGGGATCTAACAGTATAGGATACCCCTCTTTTTAGGGGTGTGACCTACCGCATAAAAACAACAAAAGTTAAATAATGCAACATAGATGTTGCTCTTGTCAAGTTTAACAATGTTAAATACCATTCCTAAGCTCATGATTTTAATAGTTATTATGTTGACTTAATAAAAGTTCAAAAAAAGCTTGGAAAAAGCTTGCATAGATTCTGTATCGTATGTAAGATACAAAACAGATGAGCAAACAAGCACATCAATAAGCCCGAATTAATACGGGTATCACTCGAAAGAGTAAATATTTATTCATTCTTGTTTTATTGACAAGTCTATTTTTAAAATTAATACATAAGGTATTTAAAATATGTTTTCACTGATTATTACTGTAATCTCTATCGCTTTAGTAGCAGCCCTTGCTGTTGCATCTGTTTACTACGGTGGCCCAGCTTTATCTAAGGGTACGTCACGTGCTGCTGCTGCAACTGTTGTTTCTCAAGGTCAGCAAATCTCAGGTGCTGCGACAATGCAATCTTCTGACTCAGCAGTAGATGTTGATGATTTAACTTCTGGCAGCAATCTTATTACTGGCAAATACTTGACGTCAATCCCAACACCTCCAGCATCAGTTGGTACGGCATGGGATTTGGGTGCAGCATTGACAAATGATGCTGGCTTCTTAACTATCGGCACAACAAGTGCTGATATCTGTTTGGAAGTTGAGAAGAATCGTGATTCTTCTACTGTTGCAAACGACATGAAAACTGTTGCTAATGGTGGTAACGCTGGTCGTTTATCAACAGGTACTGTTGATGATTCTAACTCAGCAACATTAGTTTCAGGTCAATTCGGTTGTATCGGTAACGTTACAGCTGATGCGTTCAAAGTATACTACTCTTTATAAGTAGTATTGCTTAGCCTTTTGGCTAAAAAAGCACGTAAAAGGGTCAACTTCGGTTGGCCCTTTTTATTTGTATTATATAGTTGATGTAAAAATAGTTTTCTGTTATCATGTATCTATTCAAAACAGGTTATTTTATGTCTCAATTATTGACTCGCGAAAGCATTAAAAAACGATCCAATGCCAAAGCCAAGATGAAGTCCATTAACGCCGTAAAGGGTAAGTTATATTACCTTGATGTAGCCGCATCCTTATCTGTGTTGGGTTATGGTGCTTTTGTTCAAGATTTATTTTGGATTGGTGTGGGGATCGCCTCTGTGGGGATTGCATTGTTAAAGCCTGCCCAATGGTTTGAGCGGAAAATAAAACAGCGGATGACGAAGTCTTAATATGATGTCTCGTTTTTTATTGGCAATAGGGTTAGCGTTGGGATCAGCTATCTTGGTGGCGAGCCCTTTATACCCAAAAACACTTATATCGCAGCATGCGCTCGGTCTTGAGAGGGGGTTTTCTGATCTCACGGAGGCGGGCTCTGCTTATGCCTTTGATCAGTGCGCCTTCCCTACGTTAATGGCGCAGGTGACGCCAGATTACGCCTTTTTGCCGGTGGAATCTGGGAAAGGTACGTGGTCTGTCGGTGTTAATGGTGGTGGAAGCCAAGGGTATGTCTGCTATACGGCCTCTTCAGGCGATAAGTATGCATTGGCACGTCAATCGGTAAAGACAAATCATATTGGTTTGGTGGTTGCTGATAGTTGCGGTGCACTCGTCGATGTTGCCGTGTCAGTCGATGTCGAAGTGTTGACGTGGTGGTTACCTGCCATGGTCTTTCCCGATGATTGCGTCACAGGACCTTAAGGAAAAATATGTTTAGTTTAATTTTATCAGTTGTCTCCATTTCATTGGTATCCGCCTTTTTGTTGATTACGGTTAACTATGTTAATCCCATGGCTGAACTTGCAGAGGGCATGAAAGGCTCATTAAATCAAAGCTTATATCAGCTTGAGTTGGGCTACGAGGATTACGTCACGGTTAATGGTAGTGAGCCCTCTAATATTGGTCAGCTCGCGCCCGATTATGTATTTTTACCTCCGGCTGTTTTTACAGGGGCAAGTGCAGCGTGGACCTTAAGCCCGGGCGCCACATCTGGGCGCTATGTGTGCCTTTCAGGAACGCTTAATAAAACGCATTTATGGGCAGCAGAAAAAAGCCAAACACTGCACTCGTCACAAGCTTTTTTTATTAATTCAGGCTGCGGTGCAACAGCAAATAATATTCCAACCTTAACAGGTAGTTCGACGCAATCACTTGCTGTCACGTACTGGTTAAGTAGTTACTAAATTTTATAGGACAAAATAAACATGGCTGAGTCAAATACTAATAATCTTGTTATTCGGGATAATGATCAACTTGAAGCATACCTTGCCGAGCATGACCTGGTTACTCAAAAGGCACTGGATGCATCAAAGCTTGAGGCGGGACTCACGGGTGAGGATGTGGGGATTATCTTGGTTCGTAATGGCTTTATTCGTCAAAGTGAGTTGGTTGATTTGCGGATCAACGTCGATGCCTCTAACTTGTCGCGTGAGCGGGTAACCGTATCAAGTATTCCCGCTGATTTTTTAATTGATAGTAATACGGTTATGGTGGCGGAAACGTCTGAAATTTTATATGCCGCGACACTCTCCCCTGAAATTTATGTTCAGACAGAGTTGGCAAAACACGATCCTCGCGATGTTCAGTTCGTATCTTTGTCAGTCAGTGATTTGAATGATTATTTGTTAGATTTACAGCGACTGCGATCTCAAGATGATGATTCATTATTAGAGCGAATCATACGAAACGCCTTGCGTGAGGGTGTGTCTGATATTCATATTCGCCCCCGTGTCAGCACCTATACGATTTTATATCGTTATTTAGGCGTCTGTCATATCGTTCATGAGGGACAGATTGAAGAGTACCAAGTTTTAAGCTCTCGTATTAAAGATAACTCTAAGATGGATTTATCTGAGAGAAGGATCCCGCAGGGTGGATCATTCCAGATTGAGTTTAAACGAAACATGGTGGATTTACGTGTTGAGTCTTTACCCTCTTCAGATGGTGAGATTATTGTTATTCGATTATTGAATCCTGATTCAGTTAATCCAAATTTAAACAACTTGGGTATTACGGGTGTGGAGGATTGGCGTCGCGGCTTTAATCGTGCTGAAGGATTGTGTTTGGTGTGTGGCCCTACGGGATCTGGTAAAACAACGACCATGAACTCAACGGTACGTGAGATAGATAGGTTTGAACGTGCTATTTACACCATCGAAGATCCTGTGGAATACAATATTCCTTACATTGGTCAGGTGAATGTTAATAATGCGGTAGGACTTGACTTTTCCAAAGCTTTACGATCTTTTATGCGGGCCGATCCGGATGTTATTATTATTGGTGAAGTACGTGATGAAGAAACGGCTGACAATATGGTTAAGGCCGCAGAAACAGGGCATTTAGTTATTGCAACGTTGCATGCGGGTAGTATTCACGGTACGGTATCGCGTCTTCGTGAGATCGGTGTTAATCCGCGTGATTTGCGCTATTTGTTGCGCAGTATTTTAGTTCAGCGCTTAATTCGAGTCTTATGTAAGCATTGTAATGGCGAGGGTTGCGCCTTTTGTCATGATACAGGTTACGGTGGTCGTACTATCGTATCAGAATGCGCTTATTTCAAAGATGAACATGAAAGCCAGAAGATGATTGATGGTGAAAAGTGGTGGGATGACATGGTGGTGGATGCTGTTAAGAAATATCAAAATGGTGACACCGATAAAAAAGAGATCCTTCGTGTATTTGCTGGTGAAGCTGAAAACTTGTTAAATGATCAAGCGCTTCAAGATGAATATGAAGATGACAACATGATCACCGGAGACGCTAAATTATCTGAAGATGATTTAGATAAAATGATTGAGACGAAATCTGAAGAGGAGACTAACTAATGGCTCGCTTTAAGGTTAAAATTCATACCAACAGAGGTGTCATAGAGAAAGAAATTGATGCGGCTGATAAGGTGGATGCAGAGCAAAAGGCGACTCGTGCGGGTACGGTCATAAGCTCCAGGAAAGTATTGGATTGGTCTATGGGGGGGTTGAGCTTTCAAGATAGGCAAATATTCTTTACGCGATTAGCAGCGATGCTATCCTCGGGCGTAGGCGCGGGTGACGCACTTCGCATTATCCATGATACGTTTAAAGGGCGCATTAAGTCAGTGACACGTGAGCTACTGATGAAGATAGAGTCAGGATCTGATTTGCCGACGGCTATCTCAGAAATTGGCCATCCTGATTTTCCTGATACCACCGTTGCCTTAATTAAAGCGGGCTCACAAGGTGGTGCCACAGCGACTGCTATCAAAGAAGCGAACAAGTTTGAGCGTGAGATGGCTGATATTCGAAAAGGTTCCGCTAAGGGATTAATTGGCGCCTTTATTACCTTCCTGCTGTCTGTTGTCTTTATTGCTGCCTCTATTTATTACATGATGCCTAAAGTTATGGACTCAGATATGATGAAAATGTCAGGTGATGACGTAAACATTGATTGGGTAATGAACCTGACGGATTACATCGGTATCTTTATGGTTGTGCTCCTCTTTATAATGGTTGTGCTTGGTTTTTTAGGTACGATAGGTAAAAAAATCATGCCTGCGATGGCGGATAGGATTATCCTCAAAATTCCTATCTATAAAGATTTAATGTTATCGCAAAAAAACTATATTAGTTTTTATGGTATGTCTTTGCTGGTAGGGGTAGGCGTTCGAATGGAAGCGGCATTAGCGCTGACCTATGAAGCGACGCAGCCTGGTGCGCTAAAAGAAGATTTTAAATTGGCGCGTGATGCGGTTAGAAATGGCCAGCCTTGGGCGTTAGCGATGAAAACAATACATGATACGGACAGGGCTGCGTTATCAGCCTCCCTTGATAGAGAGCAGGTGGCCAACGCCTTACAGTCTATCGCCGATCAGTATCGGGATATTTATGCCTCACGTATATCCTTGTTTGTACCGATGATGCAGGGGATCGGTAGTTTGTTCATGATGGTCGCCGGTATCATCATGTTTGGTGTCACTATTTTACCTATGATGCAAATGATGACGGGAATGCTATAAATATTAAATAAATTTATATTGATTTTAATATTTTAATGTTATATGATGGTGGTTGACATAGTATATTAGGTATATTTACTTGGTAAGTTTATTAATTTGTTCAAAACGAAAAGGAACATGTAGATGTTTAGTTTAATTATTACAGTTATTTCAATCGCGTTAGTAGCGGCACTTGCTGTCGCCTCTGTTTACTATCTTGGTAGCCAAGCAAAAAATGCAGGCGCTAAAGTAGCCGCAGCAGAATACATGAATGTGGGTGAAACGATTAAAGGTGCGATCAATATGTATCGCGCAACAAATGGCAATCAAATGCCCGCAGACGTTCAGGCGCTTGTTGACGAAGAGCTTCTTAGCTCTGTTCCTGATGGCAATTGGGCGCTTACAGGTGATAACGTAACACAAAGCGATATCTCTCTTGATACCTGTGCGATTGTAAACATCATGATCCATGATGAGGACGTTGTTTACAACTGCAGTGATATGCCAGCGGGTAAGCCGGGCTGTTGTGACACGACTGACTCACAAGTTTAAGTTAGCTTAAAAGTGCGCCTTTTTATAGCCATATAGTATGGTCTGCAGCGATGAAGCTGCCAGATTTTTTTATGTCTACTAAAAAAGCCAGACCTTCACCGGTCTGGCTTTTTGTTTTAATGTTGCGGTATTGCAGGTGGTACCGAGTCGAGCATCATTAAACATGCGTTTATTTCTTGAGCTATCTCTTTCTGATAGTTCCGCAAGGTGATGTTGTCATCTAATCTTCCCAGTACACTCATGAAGTAACTATGATCGTCAATGACCTTATGGGTAAGGTGCTCATGGATCTGTGTGTGAGTTGTATGGATCATGTGTGCTCCGTCAAAATAATGATACTGTAATTAGTGTTAGATATGAAAAGCAATAAGCGTTCCACTATTTATTTCTTGACAGTAGTGAATTAATTTCATATCATATATCTAATATATGTTAAGGAAAATCAAGAAATGAGAGATGTAAAGAGCATCAATAGTACAGCTGAGCAAGTAAATGAGTTTATTCATCGCCACAGATTGTCGGGATGTCCAGATATTTATAAGGTTGTTTATAAGTATGTGATGTCAGATGAGGCGGTACTGGAGAAGGTAGATTCCCTTATTGTTTCCGACCGCTGTACTGATGAAGCCATGCTGGTGATCTCTCAGGAGGAGGAGAGTAAAGAGCTTGCTGAGCTTCCTTCTATTGTTGATACATTAATGGCCAGTGTGTCGGATATTGGTAAGGCATTGGGGGTGAGCGACAAGGTTTTTTGTACAGCAAACTCATTATTAATGAAAGGCAGCGTCTCTCCTGAGCAGTTATCTTCTATTACATCAAGTTTGCGTGAGGCTTCTCAGTCGGCGACTGACTCTACCAAGCAAATGGAAGATCAGTTAACCGCGTCACTATCCGAGATAGCGGTTCTTAAAGAATCTTTAGATGAAAACCGCAAGCAAATGGAAACTGACTTTTTAACACAGGTGGGGAATCGCGTATACATGGAGCGAATTTTCTCTACTATCCAATCAAATAAAGCAAGTATTACTGAGGGTGCATCTATCGTCGTTGTGGATATTGATAATTTCAAGATCCTTAATGATACCCACGGTCATCAAATTGGCGATAAGGTACTTCGTTATATTAGCAATCATCTCGCTAAAAATTCAGAAAAAGAAGACTTTCACGTCACGCGTTTTGGTGGTGAGGAGTTTGTTATTATTTTTCCAGATAGAGATCTTCCCTCTGTCTACTCAGTGGTGGATGAGATTAGAGAAGAATTGTCGTCTCGGGTGATTACCCGAAAAGATACACAGCAAAGCTTAGGTCAGCTGACAGCTTCATTTGGCGTTGCACATGTGTCAAGGGCGGACTTGGACTCGGACTCGGAAGATGAAGATCCTCTTAATCTTAGTAATATGATTGAGCGTGCAGATCATGCAATGTATCAAGCAAAAAATACAGGCAAGAACAAAGTGGTGGTTGCCCCTGGATTAACAGACGTTAAGATTGCATTTACTTAAGGATGACTCAGTGATAATACTTATTGATAGAGAGGGCGAGAGCTTGCAGGCCTTACATCATTTTTTTGGTGATCAGCTGGTTCACTTTACAGAGCCAAATAGTGCGCTCTCTTATGCGTCAAACAGGGAAGGTCTTGTTTCCATGATGCTGTATGTCTACAACAGGGAGACCAGTGATTATTTTTACGCTGAGGCATCCTCGGTGCGTGATGCAGGCAATTATCAGTACCCTATTGGGGTTATCTATAGTGACCATGATTCACTGTCAACTGCAAGCCTTCAAGGTTACGATGATGCTATTCATTGTGATGTCTTGCCTACCTTAGGAGTCCGTAAGTTAAAAGCAAGCTTAGAGTGGCGTGCAGCTCATAATGAGCTTACCCAGCTAAAGCTTAATAAAGACTATTATAATGAACGTGACGAGTTAACAGGGCTTCCTAATTTAAGGAAGATGATTGATTTAACGGATGATTACTTACGTTACTGCCATCGAAAGACTCAGGCTGCATCCTTTATGTCTATTGAGATTAAATTGGTAGAGCCTAATGTGGAGGATGAGCTGAGTACAGAGTCAAGCATAACGCAACATGATCGTTCTGTATTAAGTGTCGTGTCATCACTACAGGAGCTTTTATATAGAAGTATCGATATATTGGGTCGAGTTGATGATTTGCATTTTTTTATTATCTTACCCGATACAGATAAGGCGGGATTGAAAGTTGTTCAAGATAGAATGAATGAGTTAATGAGTACTCGTGCATCCTCTACTTTTTTGTCGTATACTTTTAAAGTGAAAACATTTGAATTTAATGATTGGCATGAAGATGTTGATCTGCAGCAGTCTTTGCTTTCTATCGTAACTGATTTTAATCTTTAATACTCCCCAAGGGGGCAGGCATGATTTATAAAATAATCGTTAACAGTGATATTCTTGAATCACTACAGAATACGCTTCATAAGCTTGCCCTGCAGGGTTCTGATCTGCTTCACTATCAGGTTGATAGTGAAGATGTGGGGTTAACCACTATTACCTCAGAGGATGAAGCCGGCTTAAATGGGTCTGTCGTTGACGTATTGATTTCATCTGGAGTAAGCCATGACATGTTTACGGTAAAAAAACATGATGATGGTTATGCCGACTTAACCTGTACGCAGTATCGCTTAGAAAAGAAAGAGAACATTTATGATCTTGAGATGTCTTTATTGGCAGGCGGCAGCTCTACCAGTCACCAGTATTTGCGTTTAGCGGCTCTTTCAGGAGACAGTGATTTCATTGAAGGCTACTTTAAAGATGAGCAAGGTAAACACGAGGAAGCATACTGGTCCTTTTACACTTGGCTTTTAGATCCTGAGCCTAAGGGAATACACCTTCCTGTTTTAAGTGAACTATATAGGTTTAGGTATAATGAAAACTTATCACTGTTCAGTGCTAAAGTTGAAAGCTTAATTGATAAAGCCCTCTCCCATCAAGACAGGCCTCCTTCACCAAGCTAAAGCCTTAGTCGTGACCTATTTATCGCGTGCCGTTTTGCGGCTGCTTTCTGCTTTTCAGGTGCGGCTCAATTAAGTCAGAGAGTAAAAGCTTGGCTTCTGTGACACCCAAAAGGCTCACTAAATACGATACTTGTGAGTTAGTTCCCTGATCGTTAATATTATTCGCCTCAGATATTTTCAGGTTTCGAACGATTGAATTTAGATCGTGGCCAATATCAAACTCAGAAACACCTTTCGCCAAATCTTTAATGTAGTTATCAGGATCGTCAATAGTAGGATGGACATCAGGAGAATTCCATTCTTTTAAGGGTGTGACACTATTCTCAGCCTCAAAGCAAAGCGAGTTAATGATGGAGCTTGGGATTGAGTCTGGAAATTGAGTGGTGAGGTTTTTCAGCGTTTCCGTCAAGATTGCAGGCTCATCCATTAGCTGAAATTCAACTTCCCCTTCTTTTCCTGGTCTCCATGAACGTTGCGTCGTTGACGCCTTTCCTGGAAGCTTAAACCGAATGTCATAAGGGATCTTATGCATTTTCATTTCGTGTTCAAGTGTTGAGAATCGAGCAAAACAGGCTTTTTCTGTTATTTCACACAACTCGCCCTCATAGTCTGGGATTGTAAAGTGTGATCCGTCACTGTACAGCTCACCTTCAATGATGGTTGTTAAGTCGTCACTTACAGAGAGCCCCCATTTTGGAAAGTTAATGATTGCCTTTAACAAGTGCGGCATAAACCCAGTCCTTTTTAGATGTTGTGTATATGTTATTGATACTGTAACATACGCATGATACGAAATCAACATTATCACAGAGCAAGGAGATTCACCTCATGGTCAGCAAAGAAGATAAAGAGGCGCTAAAAAACCCGTGTCATCGACTTTTTTATATTTCAAGTGAAGAGCTGGGTCGCCAGGTTAGCTCAAGCTGGAAGGAAACTCAGCGTGAAATAGATGCACATATTGATGATGTGCTGCAGTATTATCACGCGGATTACATTACGTACCATAATTATATTGCTTCTGGGATCGCCAATGTAAAAGAGCCTGAATCAATAGTTGAAGGTTTATCTTGTGAAAAGCGTGAAATCGACAAGGCTGATATCTGGATCCGAACGCCCGATGTTCGTCACGAAATAGGAAAAACACTTCGCGCCGATCTTCGGAAGATAAATTCTCTAAGAGAGACTGCGCCAGAGTTTGGCCCTTATTGCGTCACTGGATTAGGCTTTGCTGATCAGAAAACGATGAGTATGAGCGAGGACAATAGTGGTGTTGTTATGCAGGTTACGTTTGCAGGTAGAATTGAAGAGACGGGACAACTACTTCTCTCCATTCCTGTGGGGGGAGCAGATAACTTAGCGGCACCTGAGATGAGTGATGGGTTTAGGGAGATTACGCAAGAACAATACTTGAATATCGTCTATGCAGGCGAGTAGTCTGATTGCGTTATAAATCACAATAAACACGTTAAAGGACTGATACACTAAGCGCACGCCATTAAAAGTGAATAATCATGCTTCCTACCAGTATAGCTCAATTGCAATCGCTCGTTACATTAACAAAGATAGTGTCCTACGATGCTTATATGGAGAAAGTAGATGAAGCTATTCTGAGTGCTGGAGGCGAGTGGCAAGAGCCGATGGTTAAGGCAGATCATGACAGGGTTAAATCGATGATGGCTTTAGCGATTAGAAGTGATAAGTTATACGTTTTAGATGCTATTCTTACGGCTGTAAAAGGGAGTGAGGATCAGGATGTTGTTTACGCTAACGCTATTAATGAGTTACTAACAAACAAGGAGATGCTGAGTGCTTATATTGATAATCATGACTTTACCCCAGGCTATGATGTTGTCGAGCAGAAGTTAAACATTATAAAAAACTTGTCCGTAGGTGAAATGGTCGAGACGCTGCTGTCTCTATCTCAGGTCGATAATGCATTCCTAACAAAAAGTGATGTAGGCGAATTGCTTATTGGCTTATCAAACGACGAGGGCAATGAAGACTTCTCAAGGGTGCTAAACTTAATATTAAGCAACGATCTTACGCCAATGGAGTTATCCAGGTTTTCTCGCCAATACTTATCAAGCATTAGTAAGTATAAAGGGGGCGATCCACTGCAAAGCCATCATTACGATCAGCATCAAGCTTTTTTTGAGTCCGTTAAGGATAAGTTGGGCGACACCTTATATTTCGCGAACGACAAGAAAGTCCCTCTTGTGTCCATGTTGCTTTCAGCGCTGATATTGTCAAGCAAGAACAATAAGGGAAGTCCTACTAACCTGTCAGACTTTATTAAAATGCTTATTGATAATCATGGCTTAGATTTGTATGCCGGTAGGCCATCAGGATACGATCTCGTCATTAAGGGAAGCCCTTCTATATTAGGTGTTGTAGAGAATTACGCCTTCAATAAAGAAACGGATAAAGTAATGGCGGATGCGGACGAGATAGATCCAGATCAAGCCTCTGAAAGTGCCAGTCAGTTCCTGCTTTAAGCAATGTCAAACATCATTAAATTTTAGTGAGGATCTTTGCTTCTTGACAAAAATGTAATTAGTATGTATTATATTTGTCACTAACTACATAGGTGATTGATATGGATTACACTGCTTTAATGCAAGAGCATACTGACGCGGCATTGTTAAAATACTTAGACTCAAGGATGTTGACGTCCATTAATAAATTCTTAAAAAACCTTTCTGAGCGAGATGAGATTGTATTCCGTTCACGATTTGGTCTGGGCGTAGAAAGCCTGACACTTGAGAAGACGGGCGAAAAGGTTGCCGAGTTTAATCGAGGTGGAAAGAACATGACACGAGAACGTGTCAGGCAAATACAAGAGGTATTAATCACCCAATGGCAAGAATTTTGTGATGTTAATGCATCATCATTATGGAAGAATACAACGCAATACTACGACTTGCTAAACGGTGACTTCTTGGTAAGTGTTGCTAAATTATTTGATACACCTACTGATTTTAATCAGTTTCTAACGGCGTCCTCAAAACGATCTCCAAAAGACATTGCGCCTATTTATAGGGATGAGGTTAAATTGACACATCTGGATGATTTCTGGGTGGCGAGTGATTTATCTCCACTGCCCTTGCAGGCTGCCATTGACTATATAATGGAAGAAGAAGGTGTCAGCGTTATTTCAGCAAGGAATGTTATTTTCCACATGATAGCGGGTGGATTCATTGTTGTTGAGGAGCAGTCAGATCTAATCTCTCCTGCAAAATTAAATAAAGCCGTTGCCATTGCACATGCCTGTCAGGCATTCGAAGAGGGTGTGTCATGGTTTGAGTTGCAAGCTTATGTTAATGAAAATGGGTTCTGTATTCGTAATATGACCGAGAAGCGGTTAGATTTTGCAGTTGGAACGGCCGTCGACAATGGCTGGATCTATCAATCCAATCGAGGTGAGTACGCCCCGATTAGCTTATTAGCCAAGAGGCTGGGTGAGGGTAATATTAATGAGGTCCTTGAGCATATTAAGGCGCTATTAGAAAAGCAAAAAGAAGATTCAACGCCGTTAACACAGCTTTATAATAAGAATCACAATTTGTTTGATAAGCTTGATTATTACACGGTTCGCTATATTGCTAAGCAGTACGGTTTTTTTGAGGGGATTTTCTTCTCAGGCTTGTCTGGTGCAGATATGGTTAGCTTACAGAGTGACATTGAAATAAAGTCTAAGCGAGATATTTTAGTTGAAGAGTTTAGTAACGGTTTGGCTTTTACCTTGAATGACGTGTCCGCATTATTACGAAGTGGATCACGGCGTCATGCTGTCTACTTGATGGACACCTTAATTAAAGAGGGGCGCATTGTAAAAGTAGAGCGAGATACGTATGTCGTTGCCTCAGCTGTTAATGGTGATTTAGATATACCTAAACTGATGACCTTATCTTATGCCTTACTAAAAGCTAAGAAGGGTGAGCGATGCCTTTATAAAGATCTCTTTAGTGAGATTGAGGGCAAGTCTGATCTCCATTTGGAAAGTGCAGGCCACTTAGGATCGCTGTTGAGAGCTAACCATGACAGCCAGAAAGGCACGTGGACATTCTCTGGCGGCTATGTCCAGCTAACAGCGTAACAAATTGGATAACCCCACATTAAGTGGGCTTGTTTTTATAAGACGAAAGATCCCGTTGTATTGCTATCTTCAGGCGTATAGTTATCTGAATCGTCAGAGAGGCTAAATTTATAGTTCTCTAATGTGTTGATGGTGTCTCTTTGGGCGTCTGAAGGGGACTCGATAGCCGTATTAAGGCTACTTTCTTCTGAAAAAGGATCTACCCCTAAATTAACCATCTCTTTTGCATAGTCAACTTGGTTGCTTGTTGCAAAGGCAATAAACATTTTAGTTTTTAATTCGGCTTTGCTTTCTTCAGGCACTAAGTCCACTAAACGGCTTAAGTCACCAGGATTAAGGGCGTTATTGTCTTTAGAGACACTTTCATTGATAACGGTCATCACAGTGGAAGCTTGTAAGCTATCTCTTAAATAATTAGTGAGTGCTTCCTTTAGGGAGGCGACTGCTTCTTGGTTGCCATCTGAGTTTAAGAAGCCAGAGCGTAAAAGCCCCCAAGCAATAATATCAAAGTTTTCTGATCTTTTAATTTTGTGACCATGAGATTTAATGATATCTTCTTGCAGGTAGGCCGCTTGCTGCGGATCAGGCATCTTAGTGGTGTCGTTAAGCATGATTTGAGTCACGTTAATCATATTAGAGTCAGGCAAGTCATGATCTTTAACCCAGTAAATGAAATCATAGTTTTCTGCTTTAATGGCTGACTTAATTAATTTATCAATATTTCTATGGAAGAAAACATTGTTTTCAATTGTCACCCCTGGGTTTTCAACTAACAGGGAATTAAAGGCAACTTCATCTTCTGCATAGTCATGTAATTGGCCAGCGTTAACTGTTTTCATAGGAAAGACTCAACTGTGTAAATAATTAAAATTAAGTATAGCAGTATCCATGTAATAGAATGTCTATTACATCAAAAAACAGCAACAAAACATTGATTCTTTTCCGTATTGGGTATATAATGCGAAACATAATTAATTGGAGTACGTATGAAAAAGATCTTTACGAAATTATTCGGAAGTCGTAACGACAGAATATTAAAGGCAGCGTATAAGACGGTTGCAGATATCCGCACAAAGGAAGATGAGTATAAGTCATTACCTGAAGATCAGTTCGCTGTTAAGACGCAAGAATTTAAAGATCGCTTAACAGCAAAAGAAGATACCTTAGGGTCTATATTGCCAGAGGCTTTTGCACTTGCTTCAGAGGCGGCTTTTAGAGCTTTAGGTATGCGTCCTTATGATGTGCAGCTTATTGGCGGCATCATGCTCCACAGCGGTAAGATTGCAGAAATGGCAACAGGCGAAGGTAAGACGCTAACAGCAACGCTGCCCGCTTACTTGAACTCTCTAACAGGTGGTCCGTCTCAAATTGTGACGGTTAATGACTACTTAGCCTATCGCGATGCGTCAACAATGAAGCCATTGTTCAAATACCTTGGCACAACAGTGGGTGTGGTCATGTCAGGTCTAACACCTGAACTTCGTCAAGAATGTTACGGGATGGACGTAACGTATGTAACCAATTCCGAATTAGGGTTTGATTATTTGCGAGACAATATGGCAATGAACCTGAATCAAAAGGTTCAGCGAGGATTCGGTTTTGCTATTGTTGATGAAGTGGATTCAATTTTAATTGATGAAGCGCGTACACCGTTAATTGTGTCTGGTGCAGGTAAAGATAATTCAGAGTTATTTGTGACAATCAGACAGTTAATCGCTGATTTTGAAGGCGTGTCAATTTCTGAAAATGAAGATATACCCTCTGACGAAGGTGTTCATTTTACAATGAATGAAGCCGATCGGAATATCAATTTAACAGAAGAAGGTCACGCAGAAGTTGAGCAGCGATTCCATGCCGCAGATATATTAAAAGAGGGTGAATCTCTTTATAGTTCAACCAATGCTATTTTAGTTCATTATGTGAAAGCGTCACTGCGCGCAGAGCACCTTTATAAGCTTGATGTTGATTACATGATCCGTGATGGTGAAGTGTTAATTATTGATGAGTCTACGGGTCGTGCAAAAGAAGGTCGCCGATGGGGTGAGGGTTTACACCAAGCTATTGAGGCTAAAGAAGATCTAACGATCCAGCCTGAAAGTCAGACAATGGCATCAGTAACGTATCAGAATCTATTTAAGCTGTACGATACATTGTCAGGAATGACAGGAACAGCAGATACAGAGGCGTTTGAGCTTCACTCTATTTATGGTTTAGAGGTAATGGTATTACCCACAAATGAGCCAAGTGCTCGACGTGATGATGCCGATCAGATCTTCTTAACGATGGAAGCAAAATTCAATGCAGTGATGGTGGATGTTGAAGAGACGCACGCTTCTGGGCAGCCCTTATTAATAGGTACAGCATCAGTGGAAGATTCTGAGTATGTATCCGCCATGCTGACGAGTAAAGATATTAAGCATGATGTTTTGAATGCTAAAAATCATGAGCGTGAAGCTGAGATTATTGCTCAAGCTGGACGTTTAAGTGCAGTGACAATCGCAACGAACATGGCGGGGCGTGGTACAGATATCGTTCTGGGTGGTAACGCCGATCATCAGTTAGCTAAAAATGATACGCCAATGACGCAAGATGAACACAACGCTTTAGTGGCCGAGCAAAAAGAAAATCATGCAGCAGTTATTGCGGCAGGTGGTCTTCGCGTTATCTCAACAGAGCGTAATGAGTCTCGTCGAGTCGACAATCAATTGCGAGGTCGATCTGGTCGTCAAGGTGACGTGGGTTCAACGCAATATTACTTATCTTTTGAAGATGATTTGATGCGCCTTTTTGCTTCTGATCAGTTAATGAATTTGCTTGGCAAGTTAGGCATTGAGGGTGATGATGCTATTAGCCATCCTATGATTAGTCGCGCTGTTGAAAATGCACAGAAAAAATTGGAAGGTAAAAACTACGAAGAGCGTAAAAGCTTAGTTGATTATGATGATGTTTATGATGAGCAGCGTCACTTTATTTATGAGCAGCGTGATGATATCTTGGCGGCGACGGATATTACAGAAGAAGTAGCAGAGTTGCGTGAAAAGGTGGTTAGCGGTTTAGTTTATAATTACTGTCCAGCAGGCACGCTTGAGGAGACCTGGTCAATCATGGGCTTACAAGAGGTCTTATGGAAGGACTTTAATATGGGTTTAGATTTGCAGGCTTACCTTGATTCTGCAGATGATGAGAATTTCAGTCAAGAGCAGATAAAGGACATGTTAGTTAATGCAATGGCAGGCATTCATGCTCAACGTGAAGAGATTGCAGGTTCTGAATGGTTCCGTTATGCAGAGCGTTATATTTTACTTCAAGTTCAAGACAATGAGTGGCGCGAGCATTTATCAACATTAGATGCATTGCGAGAGGGTATTCATTTACGTAGCTTTGCTCAAAAGGATCCAAAGCAAGAATTCAGACAAGATTCATTCGATCTGTTTGGCGACATGATAGAGGACGTTAGCTATGAATATATTTCTCAGCTAAGTTCGCTTAGGGTTCGCGATAAAGGATCGGCGGAAGCTGAAGGCACTGAAGCGGTAACAGCTGAAGATAATACTGCAACAGCGTAAACCCGTATAGCTTAAAAAGAACGAGCCTGCGCCTATTTTGGGTGCGGGCTTTTTTGTGGGTAAGAATTAATAAATTTAATTATTGACAGGTATGCTCCCCTGCTGTATTTATTGTATTGTATTAATAATACAAATACTATTACTGGAGTCCTTATGAAAAAAGTACTTATTGCAACCTTGGTTGCTGGCGTAGCCCTGAGCGGCGTAGCGTTTGCTGGTGGTCAAGATCGCCCACAGCGTCCACAACATCAAGAGTTTAAGCAGGAGCGTTCAGAATTTAAGAATGACATGCGCGATCAGCGTAGTGAGTACAAATCAGATCGCAAAGCACAATATGTTGAGCACCGTGAAGAACGACAATCAGGTGATATGACACCTAATGAACATCGTGAATTTAAACAAGATATGAAGCAGGAAGGTAAAGAGCATCGCGGTGAAATGAAAGACAATCGCAAGGGGCGACGTGGTGATAAAAAAGAAGCTAATTCAGATCGACGTGACGACCATAAAGAGGCGCGAACCGATAAGCGTGATGATCGTAAAATGAAGCGTGATGAACGCCGTGCCGATAAAAAAGAGCGCCGTTCTCAGCGATAACCACTTATTAAAGGGTGTAACCATGTCTGCGGACAAAAAGATCAACGACTGCGGTTGCGCAAGCTGCAGCTCAGAACAAAGTAAAAGCCAGAAAGGGGATCTCACCTCATTGCCGGAGGCAGTTAAAATGGTGTTATGCGAAGAGTGTGGTAATAAGCGTTGCCCTCACGCCTTTAATCATGACTTTAATTGTTCGGGAAGTAATGACTTGGGTCAATTGGTATGGAACGTGGAGAAGGCGAGTTTTGTTGAAGCTATAGAAGGCTAAACTACCTATAGCGGGTGGCTTGCTTTATTTTAAGCCGACTTTTTAGCTTCAATTCTGTCAGATATAAGGGTTAGCTTAGCCTTTAGAGTGGCAGCTGTAAACGGTTTAACAATGTAGCCGTTTACGCCTGATTGAGCTGCCACAATAATTTGTTCTTTTTTAGTTTCGGCGGTAACCATTAATACCGGCAGGTGTTTGGTGGCGTCATTAGCTCTAATTTTCTTGAGTAGTTCAAGACCTGTCATGATGGGCATGTTCCAATCCGTCACGATGAGATCGAAGGTGTTCTTTTGAATAGCCTCCCAGCCGGTAGATCCATCATCTGCTTCTTTTACATTGTTAAACCCGACATCGCGAAGAATGTTTTTTATGATCCGGCGCATGGTACTAAAATCATCGACCACTAAAATTGAAATATCTTTATCAAACATGGAGAACGGGACCTTTTAATTTAATTATCTATCATATCATATAGTCGATACACGTTCAATTTAATGTAATAACGACTAAAAACACAATATTAACCACGCCTTATTCTGCATTGTATCTTGATTTTAAATTGTGTAAGTGGTATAGTGTGTGACATAAATTAAATAAGGAAGCATTCATGTCAGAAAATTACAGCGCCGAAGATATCTCCGTTTTAGAAGGGCTTGAACCTGTACGTATTCGTCCCGGAATGTATATCGGCTCAACCGATCGTCAAGGATTGCATCATCTTGTCTGGGAGATTATCGATAATGCAGTAGATGAGGCGTTGGCTGGCTACTGTTCTAATATCTCCGTATCAATGGATGCGGACAGTGTTATCACTGTTAAGGATGACGGTCGTGGCATCCCTGTTGATATTCACCCCACTAAAGGCGTATCCGCACTGACGATTATCTTTACGGTGTTGCATGCGGGTGGTAAGTTCGGCGGTAATGGCTACAAAGTGTCGGGCGGACTACATGGTGTAGGCTCAAGTGTTGTGAATGCCTTATCTGACTTTTTAGAAGTAGATGTCTGCCGTGATGGCGGTCATTTCCGTCAACGCTTTGAGCGCGGTATCGCTATTGGTGAATTGCAACAGATTGGTAAAAGTAAAGAGACCTATACACAAGTTCGCTTTAAGCCTGATGCAACCATGTTTCAAGATGCTATTGATGAAGGCGGCTTAAATTTCGATTTTGATACCATTGCAAAACGAATGAAGCAAACTGCTTACTTAGTCAGTGGTCTTAAGTTAAATCTTACAGAAGGCGACAGAGTACAAGAGTTCCATTCTGAGAACGGCTTGGCTGACTGGATCGGTGAACAGGTACCTAAAGAAAAGCAAATTCATGAACCTTTAGTAGCCGGTGGTGAAGAGAACAATATTGCTGTTGAAGTCGCCATTTGTTACGACAAAGGCTTCAAGTCAAGCACCACCTCTTTTGTGAATAATATTATTACACCAGATGGCGGTAGTCATGAGACAGCGGTAACGCGATCATTGGCTAAGAACATTAATGATTACGGTATTTCTCATGAGTTATTGAAGAAGCCTTTAGAAAATCAAGATGCCTTTGAAGGGTTGAACATTATTGTCTCTATTAGAATGCAGGAGCCTAAATTTGTAGGGCAGACTAAATCTAAATTATCCTCTACAGAAGCTGGGCGTGCTGTTAAGCTTTATACCGACGGCATGATTCAAGTATTCCTTGAAGAAAATCCGAATATCGCAAAGAAGATTGTGAAAAAAGCCCTGCAAGCGCAAAAAGCAAGAGAAGCTGCCAATCGTAGCCGTGATAAAATTCGCCGCGCCGATCCTATGACGTCATTAGGTACCCTGCCAGGTAAGCTTGCTGACTGTCAGAGTCGCATCATGGAAGAAACTGAAGTCTATATCGTTGAGGGAGATTCAGCGGGTGGTAGTGCTAAGCAGGGTCGTGACAGGCACTTCCAAGCGGTGTTGCCGTTGCGAGGAAAAGTATTAAACGCTAAAAAGACAAAAACACATGTTTTAGAAGCCTCTGAACAAATTTCCAATCTTATTTCAGCTTTGGGTTGTGGTACGGCAGAAAATATCGATCTTGAGAAATTGCGTTACGGTAAAATTATTATCATGACCGATGCCGATGTCGATGGTGCCCATATCGCTGTATTGTTATTTACATTTTTCTTAGTACGTATGCCTGAGCTGTTACTGGCTGGTCGTGTCTACTTATCTGTCCCGCCGTTATTTGGGGCGAAGAAAGTAAATGAAGCTCGCTATTTGGATAGTATTCAAGCGCGTGACGAATTCTTAAAAGGTGACGGCGCCAGTGGTAAGTGGATCATCAATCGATTTAAAGGGCTGGGCGAGATGGATCCAGAACAGTTATGGGATACGACGATGAACCCTGAGTCACGCACCTTGCATCAAGTGCATTACACGCAAGAT
>ENA-ORXI01000006-ORXI01000006.1-sediment-metagenome-genome-assembly--contig:-NODE-6-length-126008-cov-25.025403_pt1 | contig 126008 bp, 109 predicted proteins | sample MGYA00237861_ERZ511468 | MGnify/ENA primary metagenome ERZ511468 (study PRJEB26299, sample SAMN06266213) | sediment metagenome | isolation source: Hudson Canyon methane seep mesocosm | place...
ATCGTATCAAGTATTGATCGTTACAATAATACAGATACAAAACCTGCATTCTAAATTAAGAATTAAAAAATAAGATTAATAAAAAGCCGTTACTCTTAATAAAGTAACGGCTTTTTTAGTTCTAGCTCATTAGAAATAAGTGCCAAATCTTAATCCATTAACTGCCAGTTAATAGGTGACTTGCCAACACTGATAAGATATTCATTCGCTGTAGAAAACGGTTTTTTACCAAAAAAACCTCGATATGCTGATAGCGGCGAAGGATGAGGCGACTGTAAAACTAAATGCTTTGTGGCATCAATCGAAGCGCCTTTTTTCTGCGCATAAGCACCCCATAATATAAAAACGACATGCTCTGTTTGAGTATTGATCCGCTCTATAATTTTATCTGTAAACCGCTCCCAGCCTTGACCTTTATGAGAAGCTGCCCGCCCTTCCTCTACCGTTAATACACTGTTCAATAACAATACACCCTGCTTAGCCCATTCCTCTAAACACCCATGACTAGGTGCAGTAATAGAAAGGTCACTAGAGAGCTCTTTATAAATATTAACTAACGAAGGTGGCACCGAAACCCCTGGCGGCACTGAAAAACTCAGCCCATGCGCTTGACCTTTGGCATGGTACGGATCTTGACCTAGCACTACGACCTTGACCTGATCAAATGCAGTAAAATTTAAAGCAGAAAATATTTTCTCCTCAACGGGATAAATGGCTCTCCCTGCCTGCCTTTCACCCATTAAGAAATTATGTAGTGTACTCATATACGGCTGATTAAACTCACCCTGCAATATTGCCTGCCATGAATCATGTATTTGTACTTTCTTAAAACTTTCAGTATCCATAGAGTAATCAAACCTTTTCATGAGGAGTATTTTTCTTACAGGCAATAAAAAAGCCACCCAAGTAATACCTTGGATAGCTTTTTTATTTTCCTAACCTTAAACAATTAAGGCTACTAGAATAATAACTTAAACTTCTTTCTTATTTTTAGCTATGCCCTTATCAACTTCAGGCTCACCAACAACTGGAACCTCTTCATTTGCATCAACTTCCTCAGAATCATCCGCCGGTTCTGGTTCATCGACTGGTGGATCAACTTTCTCACCCTTCAATAATTTTTCAATTTGATGCTTATCAATGGTTTCCCAATCCATTAAAGCTTGAGCCATATTATGCATAACATCCATATTCTCTTTTAAGATATCTTCAGCACGCTGGTAATTTTTATCAATTAGAATCCGCACTTCTTCATCAATTGTTTGCGCCATTTGCTCGGACATTGGCTTTGCCTGAGAGCCCATATAACCGCCCTCGCTATCACCATAATCCATTGGTCCAAGCTTGTCAGATAAACCCCACTTAGTAACCATACTCCGTGCAATTTGCGTCGCTCGCTCAATATCATTTGAAGCACCTGTGGTTACTTTATTTGAACCATAAATTAATGCTTCTGCAATGCGACCACCAAACAACCCTGAAATCTGACTTTCCAATTTATCTTTGCTAGCGCTGTACTGATCACGCTCAGGTAAAAACATGGTAATACCTAAGGCACCACCCCTAGGCATAATACTTACTTTATATACTGGGTCATGCTCTGGCACATGACGACCAACAATTGCATGCCCTGCTTCATGATAGGCTGTCATTAATAAGTCTTCTTGACGCATAACCATAGAGCGCTTTTCTGCTCCCATTAATAATTTATCCCGCGCCCGGTCTAAATCATCCATCGTCACAACTCGTTTGTTATTCCGAGCTGCCAGTAACGCACCTTCATTGACTAAGTTAGCAAGTTCAGCTCCAGAAAATCCCGGTGTACCACGCGCTAAATCTTTAACACTGACATCATCTGCTTGAGGAACTTTTTGAATATGAACTTTTAGAATTTGCTCACGGCCTTTTATGTCAGGTAAACCAACATGCACTTCACGATCAAAACGTCCTGGTCTTAATAAGGCCTTATCCAAAACATCAGAACGGTTAGTCGCAGCAATAACAATAATGCCTTCATTACCACTAAAACCATCCATTTCAACTAATAGCTGGTTTAAAGTTTGCTCACGCTCATCATTACCGCCACCACCTGTACCAGCACCACCACGCTGACGACCCACCGCATCAATTTCATCAATAAAAATGATACACGGTGCGCGTTTTTTAGCCTGCTCAAACATATCACGAACACGTGAAGCACCCACCCCAACAAACATTTCTACAAAATCAGACCCCGAAATAGAAAAGAAAGGAACATCAGCTTCACCCGCAATTGCACGCGCTAATAATGTTTTACCTGTTCCCGGAGGACCTACTAATAAAACACCGTGCGGTATCTTACCGCCAACAAATTCATATTTTGAAGGGTCTTTCAAGAAGTCGACAATCTCCATCACGTCTTCTTTAGCTTCTTCAACACCCGCCACATCAGAAAAACCTACCTTAATCTGATCTTCTTCTAATAATTTAGCTCGGCTTTTGCCCATGCCCATCTGACCACCGCCACCACCGCCACCTTGTTGTTTACGAAAAAAGTAAACCCAAACACCAATTAGAAGTAACATCGGCCCCCAAGAAAAGAAAAACTGTGTAAGCATTGACTGTTTTTCTGGTGTCGCAACTTTTATCTTTACGCCATACTCAATTAAGTCATCAATTAAATGCGCATCATCAGGGTTATAAGTAACGAAGCTCTCACCACTGCGCAACTTACCTTTAACTTTCTCACCATCTAGGGTGACTTCAGATACTGCACCGTTGCGAATATCATCAATAAAGTCAGAATACAGAATTGTATAATTCTGGTCATAGCTGGGCTGCATACGCCCCATAATGCTAAAAAATACACTACCAACCACTACGAACATAGCAATTCTAACTAAGATTTTCATCATTTAATTTCTCTATAATTATCTTGAACACACGGTTTATAATTTCCGTTCTTTATCATTTTTATTATTCTTTGTTTCTTTGTATCCCATCTGCTTTGTATAATGCTACAAAACAATTCATAAACCAAAGGAACTACACTATGCCCATCTCACCAAACCTTATTGACGAAATTACTATTTTAACACGTTACAACCAAGCAACAACGCAAGAAGGCCTTAAAATCCATCATACAGCCCAACCAGAAACAATTGCTGCAGTTAAACGCTTATTTGATAAGGGCTTAATTTCTCAAGATGATGGCGGTTATTTAACCGACCTAGGCGTTGAAACAGCAGAACATATCCAAAAAGCATTAACTATCTTAACATCTAAATAAGCATTCATATTCCCAAATAAAATAGGGGAAAATAAGGTTTCTCTAATTTACTTAACAATGCGCTCAAAACAGCTTTATGTATTTAATCTGATATTTTTGAGCGTATCCGTTACCTTTAAGTTTAGGCAGTAAGCGCATTCATTCCTTCTTAATACGCCTAAATTTAAGTTTTTGTACACCAAACAAGCGACATTTACTAAAATAGACTATTATTTAGCCTTCACTCCACTTTAGACAGACAATAATATGAGAAAATATCTACTTGCTCTAAGCCTCGTTATTTTTGTTAGCGGATGCTCATCCCTTTCACTAAGTACCGATTATGACAAAAAAATTGATTTTTCAAATTTTAAAACATATCGTTGGCACAAGAAAATCCACCCACCTACTGTTGATGGCAAGCCCACGACTAGCACTAACGACATAATGGACTCCCGTATTAGAGCAACCATTAACCAGCACTTACAAGCTCAACACTACACACTCTCTGATTCTAAAAAAATTGATTTTTTAGTTAATTACAGTGTTGTCATAGAAAATAAAACGGACATACGCACTTACAATAACTACAGTGGGTATTCTCCAGGCTTTCAATATGGCTATGGCTCTTATGGACAAAACATGGCTTTAGGCTTTGGCACTTCAGATACTAAAGTGACTCACTATCAACAAGGCACTCTAATTGTAGACATTATTAATCCAGAAACAAACCAACTGATGTGGCGCGGATCGGCTGACGGGAGATTACCAAAAAATACTAACCAAGAAGAAAACGATAAGCTTATTAAAAAATACATCAATAAAGTTTTATCTGGTTTCCCACCTAAACAACAGTAACAGTATCAGACTATAACCCCTTTAGTTGATTCAGCTCAGCTAAAGGGTAACTATAACTTAGCTTTGTCTCTAAAAATAACACCCAAAGAATAAATTAATTTTTACGAACAATAAATACTAAGGCATGAAACATCATCTTGTTCTTGGCTTGGGTCAATAAATTGAACTAGCTGCTCTTTAATGCCTTCAATACGCTGCTTAGCATGCGTACTTAATAAAACAGTCATAAACCGCTCATCACCAAAAATCTCACCTTGCTTGTTTACCACATCGGTCACACCATCCGAGCAAAGAAGCAACTCACACTTTTCTTGCCAACACCAAGTCTCTGTTTCATCACTAAAATACGAATCATTTAAAATACCGCAAAAGACATGCTTTGATAAAAAGCTTTCTACTATCTCATTGTTATCATTTAAAACAGGAATTGCAGGTAAACCACCATTCCATATCTCAATAGACCGCTTTTCGGTATCTACAACACCTGCCGCTAACGCAACAAAATGACCAATAGGCAGGTCTTGTTTAAGCCTGTGATTAATCGCTCTAACAATACTAGCAATTGAAACGCCTTTTTTTACCATAGCCTGAAATAATTGACTAACAATAATCGTAGGGAGAGCTGCAGATAAACCATGTCCAGTAGAATCCGCCAACATAAAATACAACTGAGATTCTGAAACTCGTTTTGCTGAAATTAAATCGCCACTAAAACGTGCTGAAGGCTTAATCCAATAATCCAGCTGTGGATCTTTTAGGTCATTTTGAGCGGTTATTTTTTCAAAAACTCTTTTAGAAAAATCTAATTCATGTTCATTATTCTTATGGTACTGCTCTAGCTTTTGTTTACTCTCTAACAGTGTTGTTTGTAACTGCACTGTTCTGCTAACTGCTAAAATTTTGGCATTTAGGATAACCGTATTAAAAGGCTTACTAATATAATCATCAGCGCCTACATTCAGCCCTTCAACAACACTCTCTTCATCAGTTAATGCACTAATGACAATAATCTGCACCAATTTTTCAGAGCTCAATGCGCGAATTTCCTTAATTGCATCAATACCTCCCATAACAGGCATCATAATATCCATCAAAATTAAATCAGGAGCTACCTCTTTATAAATATTAACGGCCTCTAACCCATTTTTAGCAAATAAAAGCTCTGAGTTAGTTTTAGCTAATAATTTTTCTAATAATAGGCGATTTACTGCTTGATCATCAGCAATTAGTATTTTCATTTATTTAACGACCTTTGCAGTTGAAATATTGTCACGCATAAAAAGCTTTAATTATAGAGTATGCCAATGCACCAGTAAGTGATTTACTTCCAAAAATAGGCTACCCACTTAAGGCGGAACAATATCAGAAACTCTGTAGGTTCGAATTTATTCGTACCTCTTAAGCAGCAAGGTGTTTACGGTACGAATAAATTCGAACCTACGCCTGACGGCTTCATTATTGTACCGGCTTAAAAGTAAAGCCCAAAAATAGAACGGCGCTTTAACAAAGATTATTAAAATAACTTATGACACAGAACGCTTATAAACCTAGCCTCTACAATCATAGCTATCTACACAAGCCTTAAAGTCTTCTCCAGAGGGAGAAGGTTGGATGAGGGGAAATAGGTAAGTACCTGATTTCATTCTCCTCACCCCTGCCCTCTCCATCAGGAGAGGGAGTAATTGAGTGCTATAACTCATTGTATTTTAATTGTAAAAAGTTGTGTAGATAGCTATGCTCTACAATAGAGGCTATAAAAATTCTGCGGCACCTATCTAAAACTAGCTTACCAACCAATTAATGGCTTTTCACCTTGCTTTGCAATTTCTACGTTATCTTCCCAAACCGCTAAACCTGTCGTTAAATCAGTTAAAGCCATGTGGAAGAAAAAATAAGACTCTTGTACCCTACCTGAAGAAGCCTGTTGCTGAACAATTTCTCCAGAAAAACTCATATCTGGTGCAATTGCCGTACCTGCTTTTTGTACCGTAGATTGATTAAACATATCATCTTCTTCTAGTCTACGCACTTGCTTACTAGCCGCATCATCAGGTCCATTTCCGCCAACAGCTGTCGTGGTTAATGCTTTACCAGAGCGTAAAATAGCTTGGCGTATTTTATCCGTCAAAATACGTGTATTAATATGCTGAGTTGTCGCGTTTTTTACAGTACTGATCATTAAAATGCTTTTACGCCCATCGTGGCGACTCAAGACACCCGACGCCAATAATGAAGTAATGCCTTTTTCAGCCGCAATTTGCCAATCTTTAAAATTCACCTCATTGACCGAAACAATACCATCATTACCTGATGCATCAATACGTCGTGGCGAAGAACCACAGGCCGTTAAGAAAACGGCTGTACAACTTATTGCTAGTAACGAAATAATTTTCTTTTTCATAATCTCTCTCTATTTTAAATCTAAATTTATTAACCTGCTGACCTAGCTAATTAACAACTAACTTCTAGCGTCTTTATTTTCTCTTATGGCTAAACTAAAATCTTTACAGCGTGGGTTAGGAGAGATTGCCTTAAAACGCACTGTATCCCCTGGTATGATAATTTTTGGTAGCCAAGTACTTGCAGCTGTTTCAACCTCCATGCCATCTATATCCAACCAGGTAAATCGATAAGCAACTTGGTAAGGATTATCTCCCATAAACCAAGATCCTATTTGCGCCCAAAAACCTGTTCTAATATTTCTAACAGTCACTTGAACCCTAAGTAACCCATCATTTTGCTCACTTTTATCAACACGAACAATCTCTAATCGCCCATCTAAGAAACTATCTGTACTAACCCTGGAAACATCAACAGCCTCTCTGTGCATTGATTTTTCTTTATTGTCCACAGTATTCACCGTAGATTGGCAGCCAAATAACACAATGGCACTTAAGACCATAACAATAAGTTTACTCATACCTAACCTCTCTATTTAATTTTAACGATCACTCTATTTACTATTTTTTATTACTGCAATTCAATTAATTTATAAATAAGTTTATCTGCTGACAAGCCCCTAACAAAAACAATTGCAATATCAGTCTCTGGCTTGATAGTTATTTCTATATTCTTTTTCGCTCCGCCACCTAGCGGACTGACTTTTATAAGTCCATTTTCAGGAATAGGTAAATGTGCTATCTGCACCTCTTTAGGCAGCGTTTCCCAACCTCGTGTATCAGCCGTATTAAACATAAACTTATAAGCACCTGTCGCAACAAGGGCGCCAAGCTGAGCATACCCACCCCCTGCTTGCCTAGATGCCTCAACAATAGCATAACTCGCCACCTCCTTAGTTAAAGTAGAAATAACTAAGCGGGTAATCATTGATGGTAATTTATCATGATACTCTTGCGACATAATCGCATCAAAATCAGACACTAGCTGAGTTCTACTTACTAGCTCCTGCTGATTACTCTGGTAAGCAATTTCAAGTCCTCCCACTAAAGGAGGAAAGTATTCATATTTAGGGAATGCAATACCGGTATAACCCACATAAGGAAATACTATTTGAAATTTTTCTTGCTTAAGTGCGGGCGCACGCCCATTAAATAAAACAAAATAAACAACCTTATTATTGAGTGAATACGGATAAGGCTCCACAGCATTTAGCGCTTCAGGAACTTCACTACCAATTTGCCTAGCCACACTGACATAATCTCTTTGAATTAACTCATTATTTGGATGCATGTTATAAAGGTTACGAAAATCAACTAAGGCTTCCCCGTAATTATTTTCCATTAAATAACCCAGTGCAGAAAAATAACTTACAAATGGGTTAGCTAAACTCGAATAAAGTGCATTAGATTTTTGAGCTGAGCTTGCATACGCTTCATTAATTTTAGGGTTTTTAACAATTTCACTAAAAGGAATTTGCGTATTTTGCCCCCCTAACTCTTTACTTTTTTGTTGATTTTCTGATACCTGAGCATCAATGTCTCTTTGACTTGTGCGAATTTCATCATCAAATTGCTTCACAACTCTTTTTTGGGTTTCACGCATTCGACGCAACTCAACTTGCGCACTAGCAGGCTTATTCATAGCCAAATAATTAAGCGCTTTATAAGCATTCAACATCACCCTATCCAAATACATCCCTTGATAAGGAAGTGCATTGGGGTTAGTTAATACCGATCCCACTTCAGAACCTGCCGCACGCGCATTAAGTACCGCTCGATCATCAAAGGCTTTAATTAAGAGCTCAGACCTTTCAAAAAACAGTAGACTTTTTTCATACTCACCCGCAATAAAATTACTTGTCCCTGCTTCCAAAAGCCACATTAACTCATCACCCGAATCTTCTCGGTCAACACTTTTCTCACTTAAATCTGCAGCGGCAAGCTTTACATTACCTGAATAATAAGCCTCCATAAATGGAATTTTTTGCTTTCTTGCATCAATAATAGAAGAACAGCCTGAAAATAAAAAAAACAAAGTGACTATAGCTATTCTTAAATTAAATTTTGTATAAACGTATAGAGGCATAAAGTGGTCCCATAGGGATATTAAGGAAGCAAAGTTAATTAATTAAACAACAGATATTAATACATTCAATTGCCCCGTCACCAGCCCGGAGTCACTCGTGGATAAGCGGCCCTAGATTCCTCAACCGGTTTATTTTGTAATTTACAAATATCACCATATTGCATTCCTTGTGCACCAGATAGGATCTTTGCATTACTAAACTTATTCGCAACTGACGTCACCTCTACCAACCCTACTTGTTGTTCCGCACCCCCTAAATACTCACCTGTATCAGCATCTATCAACGCCTCACCCTGTGTAACAATGACACATTGCTTACCCACTTCAAGCCCCGCGCCTTGCCCTCTATTTAAAACCACTGCATTCGCAGAAACTTTAATGATTTTTATAGGATAAATACCTGCAAGAATAGCGCCTCCCACTTCAGAAGATGCTTTAGTAAATAATAAATCTTTATAGTCTGCTTGAGTCCAATATTTTCTTTCTGCCGCTGGGATTTCACGACGTACTTCAGAAAATTTCACTTTAATAAGTACTTGATCAGCCAAAACAATTTTCCCTGTACTACTTTGAATCACCTGGAATTGGCTTTTAAACGTAGTCACTAATCTAGGTTGTGTCTCACCCGTAATTGCTATATTGCTACGCACAGCACTGGTTTCAAAGCGGTTAATCACACCCGTTACTAAATAATCTGCAACCAATAACTTACCCATAATCTTAAACTGACCAGGTTCAGCCCATTCAGATTCAGTTAGACGGTTTTCAGCCAAAACTTTATCTATTTGGGTACGTGTCAACAGGTTAAACTTTCTTGATTTAGCCAGAAACTGAATTAACTGATTAGAAAATTCACGCTCAGCTAAAGTACGACTTATCACGATATCACCAATATTGGTTGTATCAATAACAGAACTAAGTTGAAAAGGTAAAACAGCCATTGTTGGCTGCTTAGCTGGAGCAGCTAAGCTAAATTCAGCAATAAAACAGCTCAGTAATAAAATAACGATTTTCATGATAATTACTCCTTAAGACACATTAACTATTACCCCTATACACACATTTTACCTAGCCTCACTAACAACACTCAGGTAAAGGTATCGATTCCTCTAAATTAAATCAATTTCAGATATATGGCATACAATTAAATAAAACTAAAATATACTAAGTAAATCCACTTTTATCCAGTCAAACTCATTAATAGTCGTCATTACACACTATGTACAATCACCTTGTTCTAATTTTTAAGATCTTTATCTTCAAAAAAAATCCAGAAGATATTCCCTATTCCATTAATATTTTTCGAGTCTCACTAATCGGCTATGCCATCATTAGTTTTGCTCTTTTACAATCCTCAAGCAATGAATTAAATGCACTCATTCAAGTTCTCGTTGAAATCATTATCATCCTTAGCTTTTCTTTCCTAGCCCTCACCTTATCAAATTTACGAGAACGCTTCATACAAACTAGCTGTGCATTGCTAGGCACTGATATATTGGCTAGTTTATTTGCTATGCCGGCATTTGCCACATTAACACTGAATAATAATTCAGCGCTCGCCATCATGACAATTTTCGGCCTTATTATTTGGCACTACTTAGTGACTGCACATATTATTCGCCATGCCTTAAGCCAAAGCATTTCCTTTGCATTAGGCATCGCATTTTTATATATCTTTAGCGCATATCAAATTATAGGCGTATTATTTATCAGCTAACCTCAATAAATTTGGAGCCTATCATGAGTAATTATCAACATATACTATTTGCTGCTGACTTTTCTGAGCATTGTGATTTCGTTGCTCAAAAAGCACGCCATTTAGCCACCCAAAATTCTGCAAAACTCAGCATAATTCATATCGTAGATAATTTACCCATTACTGACGCCGCCTATGGCCCCGTCATTCCTTTCGAACTTGATTTAACCGAAGAGTTAATGAAGGCAGCCGAAAAGAGGCTAGCAACACTCTCTGAGAAAATAAACATTACAAAGGAACAGCAATATATAGAAATGGGCAGCACAGCATCAGAAATTGTTGCTACAGCAAAGGAAAATAATGTTGACCTAATTATCGTTGGCTCTCATGGCCGACATGGTTTAGCTTTATTATTAGGCTCCACTGCCAATGCTGTTTTACATCATGCAACTTGCGATGTATTAGCCGTTCGTTTAAAGGAGGACTAAAGCCATGCAACACCTTATTTTAGGCGGTGCACGCTCCGGCAAAAGTAACTATGCTGAACAGCTTGCCCAAACAAGTCATAAAGAAGTTATTTATATTGCCACCGGATTTGCAGGTGATGACGAAATGCAAGAGCGCATAGAAAAACATCGAGCAGAGCGCCCTAAATTTTGGAAAACAGTTGAAGAACCCATCTGGCTTGGAGATACATTAACTCAATATGATAATGTTCATAACCTGATTTTAGTAGACTGCTTAACCCTGTGGCTCACAAATATTCTTTTTGATTCACAGGGTAATTATCAAGAAGATGTTTTTTTACAACAAAAAATAGCGTTACTATCCACACTGCCCACACTTCAGGCGGATATATTATTAGTCAGCAATGAAGTCGGCTCAGGTATCATTCCTATAGACAGTATGAGCCGTCGGTTTGTTGATGAAGCAGGCCGCCTACACCAACAAATCGCTAAAATATGTAGTCACGTCACTTTGGTGACTGCAGGACTACCTCAAATACTTAAACACTAATGAACTGGCTTACCCAACCGATTCCTTCACCCGACCAGCGCTACTTACTTGCAGCTGTCAGCCGCCAAGCACAGCTCACCAAACCCGCTGAATCTTTAGGTGAACTAGAAAATATTGCAATCCGGCTAGCAGCTATGCAGGCAACAGATCAGCCCAATATTGATAAAGTATGGATCAGTATTTTTGCATCTGATCATGGGGTTGCTAACTCAAGTGTTTCTGCTTTTCCACAAGCCGTTACAGCAGAAATGGTCAAAAATTTTATTAATGGCGGCGCAGCAATTAATGTACTTGCACGACAAAATCATGCTCACCTTGAAGTCATTGATGTTGGCGTAGCGAGCTCATTAGTCGAGCTAGGGGTTATTCATCAAAAGGTTGCTCTCGGCACAGCTAACATATCAACTCAGCCCGCAATGACTGAACAACAATTAACTCAAGCTTTACAAGCTGGCAAAGAATCTATCTCCCGTGCATTAGCCGGTCAAAGCCAACTCTTTATTGGTGGAGAGATGGGAATTGCAAATACCAGCAGTGCCACCGCTATTGCTTGTAGTCTTCTTAACCTAACTGCTGAGCAATTAACAGGCGCTGGAACTGGCTTAGATAAACAAGGGATACGGCACAAAGCAAATATTATCCAAACCGCATTAGACTTACATAAAAATGCAAGCCCTATGTCACTTAGCGTTTTACAAAACCTAGGCGGGTTTGAAATTGCAGCCTTAACAGGTGCTTATATTGCAGCCGCTCAACAACAACTGCCTATCTTAGTCGATGGTTTTATCTGCAGTGTTGCGGCATTAGTCGCAGTGCGTATTAACCCCGATATTGCCCAGTGGTTAATTTTCGCACACTGTTCACATGAGCAAGGCCATCAAAAGATCTTAGAAGCTTTAGATGCAAAGCCCTTATTAAACCTTAATATGCGCCTAGGTGAAGCTAGTGGCGCAGCACTCGCAATTCCACTACTACGCTCAGCGTGCGCACTTCATACTCAAATGGCAACATTTGATCAGGCGCAAGTGTCTCAAGCTTGAGTAAATGGAATTTAAAAGTGCCTACACTTAATGCTAATGTATCAACAATTTTCAGGACAAAAAATTACGCTACTTTTGGCCGCATTTCATAATCAGCAGGAGACATATAATCATTGGCTGAATGACGTCGTTTACGGTTATAAAAAACCTCTATATATTCGGTAGCGCATTGCGTACCCTTTTAGCACCTTAAGGTATGCATTGCATACCCTACACAATGGTTATCTTAGAGGAGTTATACGACGTGTAAGCATGAAGAAAGTAGACCTGCCAGAAAACTTTATATTTCCTTTAACCCCAAAACATCCTGCATATCATAAAGGCCATTTTCTTGAGACTGCAACCAAACAGCGGCTCTTACTGCGCCGTTAGCGAAGGTCATGCGACTGGTTGCTTTATGGGTAATCTCTACACGCTCGCCTTCATCAGCAAACATAACCGTATGCTCGCCCACAATATCACCGGCACGAATGGTAGAAAAACCTATGGTTTTACGATCACGTTCTCCCGTGTCTCCTTCACGACCATAAATAGCACAATCTTTTAAATCACGCCCTAAAGTATCAGCAATGACTTCACCCATACGTAAGGCAGTTCCAGATGGCGCATCGACTTTATGACGATGATGCGCTTCAATCACTTCAATATCGGTGTAATCGCCCATCACTTTAGCTGTCATTTCTAAAAGCTTTAATGAAAGGTTTACCCCAACACTCATGTTAGGCGCTAATACAATAGCAATATCTTTTGCAGCAGCAGCAATCTGTGCTTTTTGCTCATCAGAATAACCCGTGGTACCAATGATAACTTGCTTTCCTGCTAGTCGACATATTTCTATATATTGCATAGATGGCTCAGGGCGTGTGAAATCAATTAAGACATCAAACTGATCTATAACGGCAGATAAATCATCTTGTACGCTAATACCTAAGCGACCTATTCCCGCTAATTCTCCAGCATCCTTACCTAATCCAGAACGAGAAATAGCAACATTCAAACTCGTTTTATCAGCTAATTCTGCGGCTTTCATCAAACATAAGCCCATACGCCCTGAGGCTCCCACGACTGCAACTCTGATCATTGTGACTACCCTGTTAATTTATCAATAAAGCTTTTCATACCGCCTACCCAAGAATGTTCTTGCGGGCTGTGTTTATGCCCTCCACCCGATAATGAATCACGAAATTTCTCAAGTATCGCTTTTTGCTCTTTAGTTAATTTAACAGGTGTTTCAATTTGCACACGACACATCAAATCACCCACTGAGCCGCCACGTACAGGCTTAACCCCTTTACCACGTAATCTAAATAGTTTTCCAGTTTGTGTTTCTGCGGGTATTTTTAATTTTACTTTACCCGTTAAAGTCGGCACTTCTAGCTCACCACCTAAACAAGCAGCCGGAATACTAATAGGCACTTCACAGTTTAGGTTAGCGCCATCACGAGTAAAAATAGGATGATCTTTGACTTGAATTTGCACATATAAATCGCCTGCTGGACCACCATGCGCGCCCGCTTCACCTTCACCACCTAAGCGAATACGGTCACCCGTATCAACACCTTCCGGCACTTTAACTGATAAGGTTTTATTTTCTTGAACTCGCCCTTGACCACGACATTTACGGCAAGGGTCTTTAATTTGCTGTCCTTGACCATGACAAGTGGGGCATGTTTGCTGTACAGAGAAAAATCCTTGCTGCATTCTAACCTGGCCATGCCCTTGACAGGTTGTACAAGTGACAGGGCTTGAGCCTTTTTTAGCACCCGTACCATTACATTCACCACAAGAAGATAAAACGGGAACTCTAATTTTAGCTTCCGTTCCTGCGACAGCTTCTTCTAAAGAAAGCTCTAAATTGTAGCGAAGATCGGCGCCGCGCTGTACGCTACTACGTTGACGGCCACCACCGCCGCCACCGCCGCCAAAAATATCTCCAAAGACATCACCAAAAATATCTCCAAACCCTTCAGCGCCATGACCACCGCCACCGCCCATAGAGTTATCTACACCTGCATGTCCAAACTGATCATAAGCAGAACGTTTTTGTGCATCAGATAAAATTTCATAAGCTTCTTTAACTTCCTTGAATTTTTTCTCCGCCTCTTCAGGCTTCTCTTTATTTCTATCAGGGTGATATTTCATTGCCATCTTACGATAGCTTTTCTTTATCTCTGCTTCACTTGCGTTTTTATCAACACCCAGTAGCTTATAAAAATCTTCTTTTGCCATTTTTTTAGTCCGTACCCTAACGATGTCAGGGCATAACCCCTGTTAAAATTATTGTAAATCGAGTAATTCAAATGAGTTTATTAATTGTGATAACAAACTCATTCAAACTACAAAAACATTTTCATTATTTACAACAACGCCCCGTCACAGTTTTTCTGTGCCGAGGCGTGTTGCTCACTCTAAAATCTAAGCCCAAAAAGACTTATTTTTTATCGTCATCTTTTACTTCTTCAAACTCAGCATCAACCACACTATCATCATCTTCTGGAGCTGCTTGCTCAGCTTCAGGTGCTGCTTCTGCACCACCTTCAGCGCCAGCTTGTGCATAAGCGCGTTCAGCTAATTTACCTGATAACTCTGTTAATGCCGTTGTTTTAGCTTCGATTTCTTCTTTATCGTCGCCTTTTACAACTTCTTTTAACTCTTCAACTGCGGCTTCAATCGCTGACTTTTCTTCATCAGTCACTTGCTCACCAAGCTCTTCAACTGATTTCTCAGTCGCATTGATCATACCTTCAGCTGTATTACGTGCAGAAACTAATTCTGTCACTTTCCTATCTTCTTCAGCATGTGCTTCCGCATCTTTTACCATACGATCTACTTCTTCATCTGATAAACCACTTGATGCTTTAATAATGATCGACTGCTCTTTACCCGTTGCTTTATCCTTAGCGGATACATTCAAAATTCCGTTCGCATCAATATCAAATGCCACTTCAATTTGAGGTACACCACGACGTGCTGGTGGAATATCAGATAAATCAAAACGACCTAAAGATTTATTACCTGAAGCAACTTCACGCTCACCTTGTAATACATGAACTGTTACCGCGCCTTGGTTATCTTCAGCAGTAGAGAATACTTGAGCAGCATTCGTTGGAATCGTTGTATTTTTTTCAATCAGCTTAGTCATAACACCGCCCATTGTCTCAATACCTAGAGATAATGGCGTAACATCTAATAATAAAACGTCGGTTACATCGCCACCTAAAACACCCGCTTGAATTGCAGCACCTAAAGCAACGGCTTCATCAGGGTTAACATCTTTACGAGGCTCTTTACCAAAAAGGCTTTGTACAACTTCTTGCACTTTAGGCATACGTGATTGACCACCCACTAAGATAACGTTATCGATATCTTTAGCAGATAAACCTGCATCTTTTAATGCAGTTAAACATGGGCCTTTAGTACGCTCTACTAAATCATCAACTAATGACTCTAATTTTGCGCGTGTTAACTTAACATTTAAATGTTTAGGACCTGATGCATCAGCCGTTACATAAGGTAAGTTCACATCTGTTTGTTCTGCAGAAGAAAGCTCGATTTTAGCTTTTTCAGCGGCTTCTTTTAAACGCTGTAACGCTAATGGATCATTATGTAGATCAATACCATTATCTTTTTTAAATTCGCCAGCCAAATAATCAATAATTCTTAAATCAAAATCTTCACCACCTAAGAAAGTATCACCGTTAGTCGCCAATACTTCAAACTGATGCTCGCCTTCAACTTCTGCAATTTCAATGATTGAAATATCAAAAGTACCACCACCCAAGTCATAAACAGCAATCGTTGAATCGCCTGGCTGTTGATCCATACCAAATGCTAATGCTGCTGCCGTTGGTTCGTTAATAATACGTTTAACATCAAGACCAGCAACACGACCTGCATCTTTAGTCGCTTGACGCTGTGAATCATTAAAGTAAGCAGGAACAGTAATAACCGCTTCTGTTACGTCTTCACCTAAAAATGCTTCTGCATCTTTTTTCATTTTCATCAGAATTCGTGATGAAATTTCAGGGGCTGCCATTTTTTTACCGTGGCATTCTACCCATGCATCACCGTTTTCTGCTTCTACGATTTTATAAGGCACCATTTTGATGTCTTTTTGTACCGCATCATCTTTAAAACGACGACCGATTAAACGCTTAATTGCGTATAACGTATTTTCAGGATTTGTTACTGCTTGACGTTTAGCTGACTGACCAACTAGTATTTCATCATCTTTTGTAAATGCGATGATAGAAGGTGTTGTACGTGCACCCTCACTATTTTCGATTACACGAGACTTGCCATTTTCCAGTACTGCTACACAAGAGTTAGTCGTACCTAAATCAATTCCAATCATTTTAGCCATTGAATGCTCCAAAAAGGTTTATATATTTTTAAAAGTTAAATCTGATATGTGGTTATAAATTTGTATTTCAAGCTTGCTGATCAACTTTTGTTGAATCTCCAGCAACTGCCTGAGAAACCACTACCATTGCAGGACGAATTAAACGGCCATTTAATACATAGCCTTTCTGAAAAACATTAATAACCGTATTAGGCTCAACATCAGCAGAAGGCAACATAGTCATTGCTTGATGCAGTTCAGGATTAAAAGGCTGACCGGCTGGGTCAACCGCTTCAATATTAAATTTCGCAAACACAGCCTCAAACTGCTTAATCGTTAGTTCACTTCCCTCTTTAAGCTTTAATACTTCTGGATCTTCACTGGTTGATGCCTGTATACCCAGCTCCAAACTATCAATTACACTTAGCAATTCCTTCGCAATTTTTTCTAAACCAAATTTATGAGCACTATCTAAATCCTTTTGCGTGCGACGCTTCAAATTTTCCATCTCTGCTTGAATACGTAATGCTTTATCCCAGTTTTCAGTCGCTTTTGCTTCTGCCTTAGCTAATTGTTTTTGCAACTCAGCAACTGAAACTTCAACACCTTCTGTCTCAACTGTACCCTCGAGTGCTTCTGATTCTTCTTTATCAAGATCAGCGACTTGCTCAAGAACCTCTTCAATCAATTCACTATCCGACTTTGAATCAGATGCCTGTTGCTCATTACTCATTTAACTATTACTCCAAAATTTACGATTTACACTAAGGTGTATTCAAAAAAGATATTTTTAACATGGGGCCGCTTACTTTGTATTCAAGGCAGCACCTAATAATTTTGCGGTGACATCAACAAAAGGAATGATACGCTCATACGCCATACGCGTCGGGCCAATAACACCTAGCACCCCTACCACCTCATCATTTACAGAATAAGGAGAGGTCACCAAACTACAATGATCAAAAGCTTGATAACCTGACTCTTCTCCGATATAAATTTGTACGCCATCTGCTTCTAAGCATTTATCTAATAAATGGATAATACCCCGCTTTTGACTAAAAGCATCAAACAGTCCTTTTAAACGGTCCATATCTGAAAGCTCAGAAAAGCCCATTAAATTTGTTTCACCCGATAGCACATAGTCATCATCATTTTTATCATCATAATTAAAGGCCAGTTGCGCCATGCTGACAGCATCCAACATACTTTGGTTCATACGCTGCTGATCTTCTTGCATTTCATTTAAAACAGCCGCACGAACCGACGCCAAGCTTTTCCCTGCATAAATAGAGGTTAAATAATTAGCCGCTTGCTGTAATTCCGCTGTAGAAAATTTCTTAGCCGTATGAATAATTCGATTATGCACTTCATGCTCATTAGTGACAAAAATCACTAAAACACGTGTATTTGATAGCGATAAAAATTCAATATGACGTAGGCTGACTAATTCCTTACGAGGTAAAGTCACCACACCCGCCATTTGCGTTGTTTCTGATAACAATTTAGAGGCTATGCCTACCGCATCTTCATTCTCTGTTTTATCTAAGCCTTTATGCAACCGATCTAGCTCTTGCTCATGGACTGGCTTTACCGTTAATAACGTATCAACAAAAAACCGATAACCATTCACTGTCGGTACGCGCCCAGCTGAGGTATGCGGCGAATGGATCAAACCTAAATCTTCAAGGTCGGCCATCACGTTACGTATAGTCGCAGGACTAAGATGCAAATCAGAGTCTTTAGATAAAACACGCGAACCCACAGGCTGGCCATCATGGATATAGCGTTCAACAAGCGTTTTTAATAATTGTTGTGAGCGTTGATTTAGTTCAGGAAAGTTCGTCACATAAGTCTCAAATAAGAATTAGCACTGTAGCAGTGCGAGTGCCAGCGAAGGAAAATATCAGTTTATAGACTAATAAGCAACCTTTAATCATATTCAACCTCTTACTACTTTCGACTTAAGCCCGCTCACTAAAACAAGCAACAACAAACCAACCAATAAAATCGGCATTAACCAAAAGTTGCGCTGATAAAATGTAGCTTTTGGGTCACTTAAATAAGGGACTTCATATAGGCCTGTCCATGTTTGATTCATGGGAGATTGCTCTAATATCTCTCCTGAAGCCAGCACAACAGTAGAAATACCCGTATTGGTTACGCGAACTAAAGGGCGACGAATTTCTATCGCGCGTGCCAGTGTCATCGTCATATGCTGATAAGGTTCTTGCCAAGTGCCATACCATGAGTCATTGGTCACATTAACGATAAACTGCGCACCTAAATCAGCCAGTGCTGTTGAAAATTCTGGAAACAAACTTTCATAACAAATTTGCGGGCCAATCTTATAATCATTTAGTGTAAGTAGTTTAGTCGGCCCGTCTCCACTCCCAAAATTACCTACCATAGGCAACAGGTCTCTTAAGATAGGAAAATATTTTTCTCCTGGCAAATACTCTCCAAACACCAATAAAATTGATTTACTGTAATAAGGCGCTTGCACTTCCCCTTGTTTATTTAAAACAAACATGGAGTTAGTAATTAAATCTGTTTTAGCACTTTTTGCATACGAGCCCGTGATTAACGAGATTTGACGGTTTTTTATATACTGACTGAGTTGCTGAGGGTAATAGGTCTCTTGAAACTGAGTATTGAGTAGCCCTGGGAAAGCGGTTTCTGACCATAAAATAAAATCAATGTGCTTACCTTTGTGCTCACGCAGACCCTCATCCGTGACATCTTGATACTGCTTAATAATTTTACCGTAAAAACCACGTCCAAATTCAGCGGCCATTTTTTCTGAATTACCTATATTAGCTTGGACTAATAAGGTATTGAACGAGCTATCTGGCGTTGGCTGCCAAGCTTTGGTACTAAGCCCAAAAGCGTTTAAGCCCATGAATACGACTGTAAATCGCCATAAAATTTTATTTCTAACGGTTTTATTATTTCTCGCTTTCCATGCCCAAAACAAGGGAACATTAGCAAGAACAGTGAGCATGCTTAAGCCACTAAACCCGATATACTCTGCTATTTGATATATGGGTAATTTCGCACCAAACCATGCATAACCAAAATTCCATTTAAACAGCATAGGAACGGCCCACAAACAGAGCGCGGTTAGTAAACCCATCATTAAGATTGACTGCCAGCCTGTATAAAGTTTGCGCTTATATCCCCAGAACCATAATGCGCCAGCAATAGGTACAAACAAATGCGCCAGCACAGCAAAAAAAATCATTCCTATACCCGCAGCAAACCACGGTAAAAAAGCAAATTCATGCAGTAAATAGGTAACCCAATTAAAGCCAATTAAGGTAAAAACAGCTGCGCATAAAAAACCACTCAGCAGAACATGACGTAATTTTTGCTGTTGTTCCCAAAAAATCCAAAGTGGAATAAAACCAAATAACGAAGCCCAAGGCGGGAAAGGAATATAACTGGTACCGATAAAAATACCGGACAGAATAGGCAGTAACCAAGGAGTCTTTAAACTCATTTTCATGATTTTTTAGTGGGTGAGAGTTTTCTATTTAGGGCTCTGAGCAACGGCTCAGCTTATGATTTTCTTAATTTTTTTCAAGTTCACACAAAAAGATACACTGAGCTAAATGAGGCTCGTAGGTCGAGTTAGCTTATTGAGCAAGGCTGACTCACGTAACTCAGCCGACGAACTTAATAGTGTTATTTTTTATCGAGTCCTTCTAATTTCTGCTCAAGCTCAGATAAGCGCTTAACAATATTTTTTACCTGGCCTAATAATGCAGGTAATTTAGGAATGCTCGCCATTTCACGCATGACTTGTTTGATCGGTCTATTTGGAGCCCCCCAAACAACTTGATTTTCTTTTACGTCTTTAGATATTCCGGTTCTTGCTGCGGCAGTAGAACCATCCCCCATAGTAATATGATCTGCAATACCAACCTGCCCTGCTAACGTCACCCGCTTCCCTAAGGTGACACTACCCGACAAGCCAACATGCGATACGATAATACAGTGTTCACCAATATCATTATTGTGTGCAATTTGTACTAGGTTATCTATTTTTGTACCTTTGCCAATACGGGTCATACCAAAAGTAGCCCTATCCACACAGACATTACAGCCAATTTCCACATTATCTTCTATCAGCACGCCACCTAATTGCGGTACTTTTTTCTGCTGTTTTCCATCCCAGAAATAGCCAAAACCATCACCCCCAATCACAGTACCTGAATGAATAGTGACATGATTACCTAAAGTGACTTTAGACAGAATAGAAACATTAGGACCAATCGTGCAATTTTCACCAATCACGACATCATGAGCAATATGTGTATTTGAATCAATTGATGTGCCACTACCAATAGTGACATTTTCTCTGATACTTACCTGCTCAGCAATAGCGACATCACTTGCAATGGTTACTTGCTGTTTGGAAATAACTGCACTGCTATGTATACCCGAAAACTTAATCGTATCGGTATCAAACATCATCATAATGCCAATAAAGATTTCTTTTGGCTTATCTACTTTTAAAACATTTTTCCCTGCTAATTCTGGAAAATTAGTGGGAACAAGTAAAATTGACGCATTACTTTTTTGTGCTGCCTCTAAATATTTATCATTTTCTGCAAATGAAATTTCACCCACTTCAGCCAAATCAAGTGAATTAACAGCATGAACAACACTATTGGCATCACCCACTAATTCACCACCTACATGTTGCTGAATATCTGTCAGACGCATTTTCATTTTATTTTCCTTATAAATCAATCGAATCACGGCAGGATAGGTAAAGTAAAGGGCCTGTCTTTTTAGGCGCGTAGCGAAACCCATCAATTAAGCAGATAAAATGATGGGGTTCACAAAAAACACTCCACCCATCGTACATAGGTATCTACACAAACCTTAAAGCCCTCTCCAACAAGAGAGGGAGTAACCGACTGCTATAACGCATTGTATTTTAATTGTAAAAAGTTGTGTAGAGACCTCTACCCATCCTACGCATTACCGCTATGCCAAACTCTTTTTAAAAGCATCCACTAAATCTAATAGCTGCTGTTTATAATCTGTATCGGTATTATCTAAATCCATCCAGCGTAAACGGTTGGCATTGGTCACCACAGTAACAGATGACATTGCCATTGCCGCACTGGCAATCATAGGGCTGAGTAAAATACCAAAGACTGGATAGAGTAGACCTGCAGCAATCGGAATACTTAAAGCATTGTAAACAAATGCCCCAAATAGATTTTGCTGAATATTTTTGACAGTTGCTTTGGATAACTGCATAGCTTCCGGCACTTTTAATAATGAGCCTTGTAAAATAACAATATCTGCACTTTCAATCGCGACATCGGTTCCCGTTCCAATTGCAATCCCAACATTGGCTTGAGCTAAAGCAGGTGCATCATTAATACCATCGCCGACCATACCAACAACCTGACCCGCCTCCTGTAATTCTTTAACAATTGCAGCTTTATCTTGTGGAAGCACTTGGGCACGCACTTCAGTAATTCCTGCTTGTTTAGCAATCGCTTGTGCAGTCACGCTGTTATCACCCGTGACCATAATAATTTTAACGCCCTGCTCTTTTAATTTAGTGATTGCTGCTGCTGAATCAGTTTTGATTGGATCAGCTACTGAGATAATACCGGCAGCTTGCCCATCTACAGCCAGCAACATCGGCGTTTGTCCTTGCTCAGCTAAACTCAACATAGATGCTTTAAATTCATCTACGTTAATACTATGCTCTTGCATTAAGGCTTCGTTACCAAATAATATTTCTTGCTCTTTAATTAAAGCAGACACACCTTGTCCAGTATGAGCATGGAATTTTTTTGCACGAGATAACTTTAAGGTTTTCTCTTCTGCCGCATTTAAAATTGCTGACGCTAACGGATGTTCTGAGCCTTTTTCTATGCTTGCTGCAAATTGTAAAACTTCATCTTGCGTATACTTATTAGCTGTTTCAATAGTGGCAACGGTTGGCTTACCTTCCGTAACTGTTCCTGTTTTATCTAATACTAAAGTACTCACCTTTCCAGCAGACTGTAACCCGTCACCATTACGGATCAAAATACCGGATTGAGCTGAACGCCCAACAGCAACCATCACTGAAATGGGTGTTGCTAAACCTAAAGCACAAGGACAAGCAATCACTAATACTGTCATGGCTGTTACAAAGGCATAGCCTAATGACGGCTCAGGGCCCCATATATTCCAGATAAAGAAAGTTAATATTGAGATTGTAACCACAACAGGTACAAAAATACTGGCAATTTTATCGGCTAATTTAGCCAGTTCAGGCTTACTTGCTTGCGCCTGACGCACACTTTTAATAATTTGAGCTAACGCGGTGTCACGGCCAATTCGAGTTGCCTGATAAAGAAAGCTACCTTTTTGGTTCATTGTTCCTGCTGCGACACTTGAGCCTTCAACTTTTTCAACAGGTAAAGATTCACCCGTTAGCATTGATTCATCAACACTTGAATGTCCTTCTAATAACACACCATCTACTGCAATTTTTTCACCAGGGCGAATTCTAAGTGTTTCCCCCAATCCAACTTGCTCGATAGGAATATCAATTTCTTCGCCCTCTCTAACTACACGTGCAGTTCGTGGTTGCAAACCTATCAATGCACGAATTGCACTGGATGTTTTACCACGAGCTTTTGTTTCTAATGCAGCGCCAAAATTGATAAAGGCTAAAATGATAATTGATGCTTCAAAATAAGCATGTGCAGATAATGAAGGTAGATATTCAGAATAATCAATAACTACACAGGAATATAACCAAGCCGAACCTGTACCTAAAGCAATCAAGGTATCCATATTCGCTTGACCTGCTTTTAAAGCTTTATAGGCACCTGTAAAAAAATGTCCACCCGAATAAAATAAAATACCCAGCGTAATTAAAGCAACCTCAGGCCAAAACCAATTTCCGGCTTCAGAACCTATATCAGGGACGCCACCAAAGTGGCCAACAATCATAAGTGGTATACCAAAGATACCAGCAACGGTTGCTTTACGAACCAGTTGACGGTAACGCGCCATCTCCTGTTCTTCTTGCTCATCTGGATCTTCAAAACCTTCCATAACAGCAGCATCATAGCCCGAAGCTTTTAAGGATTGTTTCATTAACTCCGGGTCTACATCACCTTTAACTATTGCGGAATGATCAGCAAAATTAACTTCAACTGAACTGACACCTGCAACAGAATTCAAGGCTGTTTCTACTGCTCCAATACAACCTGCACAACGCATACCTAAAATAGATAAACGTACTTCTGTTTCAGGAGTTTCTTGGTTTTTAGTCGCGTCTTCTTTACTCATGACTCACCTCTTAAATCTAATTACAGATGCCAATAATTTTTAATTTTAGTCTTCTACTGTAAAACCAGATGCTTCGATAACATCCATCAAATCATCTTCACTGGTAACAGTTTCATCAAATTCTACGCTAACAGCATCCTCTGAATGACTCACCTCAACAGATTTAACTCCTGCAGTTGCATTTAATTTATCTTTAATTGTTCCTTCACAACCACCACACTTCATGCCAGTTACAGTTAACTTTACTGTTGTTGCCATTGTTATTACCTATCGTTTGATTTTAAAATTAACCGTATATCATACTCGACTCATAAACAATAATCATGATATAAATTACCTTTAAACTCAGTTTCTGTGAATTAAACCTCGACATATTATTACCTCAAACTTTTATGCTTAAAAATTATATCTTCGCACTTTTCTTTCTGTTGTTCACTCAAGCTATTGCAGCGAAGGATCTCGCTAACTTAACGCCTAAGGACTTAAATAACGAACAAGGAAAAAAAGCGTTAATTATTGATATTCGTACCCCTCAAGAATGGAAAACAACTGGGCTCATCCCCGGCAGTTATCCCGTTAATTTTTTTGATGCCAGAGGAAAATACGATGCCGAACAATGGCTTGCATCAGTAAAAAAACTACAATCAAACCCTGACCAGGAAATTATCTTAGTTTGCCATTCAGGTAGCCGCAGCGGAAGAGTTGGCCAATTCTTAATTCAGCAACTAAACCTATCGCATGTCGCACACCTCAGTCGTGGCATTTCCTCTTGGTTAAAAGAGAAACGCCCGACTCAATCACTCTGTTCAGCTACTCAAACTTGTTAATACATGTCATTTAAAACCATTACCTACCAAACCATTGCGCTTGCTGGCATTACTCAGGCGGCACACTTAGTTCAACAATTAGCAACAACGGGAAAGGCCGATAAAGAGGCCATTCAGGCGAGTCTAACGAGTTTATTAGCAATTGATGTTGATAACCCTGTAGATAGTTACGGCGGTCTAGCGGGCATTCGTTTGGGCCTTAATGAACTAAAAAACCAATTAAGTAGTAATACCATTAGCAACCCTGAACAAGCTCGCTATGCTGCCTCATTAGTTTTTTTAGAGAATAAATTTACTGCTGATACTGAGATGCAAAAACTAGTACAGCGTAAACTTAAAGTAGCCCAGGCTCAAAATGAACATTTTGGCATTATGCATGAAAATGTTATTGCTAATTTAGCAGATATTTATCACACAACGATAAGCACCATTCACCCGCGCATTATGGTTAATGGCGATCAGTCTTATCTAGCATCGACTGAAATAATAAATAAAATCAGAGCCTTATTACTTTCAGGAATTCGCTCAACAATGTTATGGAAACAGTGCGGCGGTAGTCGCTGGCGCTTTATATTTTTTAGAAGAAAAATATTAGCTGAAGCAGAGTTCTTATTATCTGAGCTGGACAAAAATGAGGGTAAGAATTAACTATTCTTGCCGCACGGCACCTATATGAGCAGAGTGTGTACCGTATAGTCCCTGCTGAACTCTAAGGGTACGCAATACGTACCCTACAGAGTGCTATTCCATGACAAATAAATAGCCAAAAAAGATTATTAAATCTAGCTTACTAGCTACTGAAAGCTAGTCAGTTATTTTTTTACTTCCCCTAGCTTGCTTCAATAGACCCTGCATTTCTTCTAAGCCTAACTTTCGAGCAAGCTTTATATTATTATCTGGAATATTTTCTGGATTTTTATAGCTTTCTAATGCCTTTTCCATGCTCTTTTCACGAATTAAATGCAGCATTGGATAAGGTGACCGGTTTGTATAATTCGCAGGATCATCTTCATCACTGTCAGCAAAACAATACTCCGGGTGAAAGCTAGCTAATTGATAAACACCGTCATAGCCCTTCTCTTCCATAAAGTCATTTGCAATATCGACTACATCTAAAAAATTTTCAAAGTCTTGCAAGGATCTCTCATAAATAAGTAGAGTCGTTTCTACCTCACTATTTTGATCTAGCCTGACGGCTTCAGCCTCTAAATCTTCCAAACAGCATTCTAATGATTGCGCATCACTGACTTGAAAGTGAACTTTCCCTTGATCAAAAACAGGCTTCGCAAAAGGACAAAAATTTAGCCCGATAACAACTTTTTCTAACCATGCTTTTGTTTGCCCAATAACGTTTTCATTTTGAGTCATTATCCACTCACTTTATAGCTCATACTCTATAGGAACTATCTAATATTTTAGTTTGAGAATTTTTCAATCTTCAATGCAATCTCTGCCAATAAAGCATCAAAGCCAGACTTCTTAATAACGGCAACATATTCAGAGCGCTTTAATGCCAAATCACTGACGCCATTAGTAATAATATTTATAATACGCCAGTCATTACCTGATTTTTTTAGCAGATAATCCATACTGACATCTTTGTCGTCTGGAAGTACAAGAAAAGTATGCACATATATCTGCCCTGGAGATAACTGCTTTACTGACTCAACCTTAAAACTCTCACCAGAAAAACTTTTAAAATAATGCGCATAAGATGAAATACTTAAAGCACTAAACTTTTTAATCAAAGCTATTTTCTGATCCTTACTTAACTTCTTCCACTCTTTACTGACTATTATTCGAGTAATTTTAGCTAAATCATGAGTCTTAGCAACTGTCGGCTTTAATTGCTCATAACGCTGATCAAAACTTAACTTATCACCTTGCTGCATAACCTTTAATAGCTCACCTTGAAACCCTTTAACCACATTACTGGCCGCTTCCGTTTCATCAACCCCCGCTAAAAGTCCTTGGCTTATAAAAAGCAAAAAGAACATGACTAGTGTTTTTCTTAACGACATCATACTGTTTAACCTTTCTGGTAAATACGACCCTTCCAGCGCGAACGCTCTCCCCGCCAATAACGAATAGCAGAAGTCCAAGTCATTAATAAATACAATCCAGCAATTACTGGCATACATAAAGCCCACGCTAAATTAAGCGTGTAAAATTTTAATGTTGGCAGGTAAAGTCCCACCATAACAACGATAGAAAAAACTGAAAAAAGCCAGGACCAGCCATCAAATAAGACCAGCCCAAATACAGGCAATACATACATTAAAGTCATAATAAAAGTACATAACAGCAGCAAAATATTTGAATATAAAAGTTGCGTATACGCCGTACGTGCAACCATATCCCATATTTCAGTTAATGACGTATAAGGTCGCTGACTAATAGCCCCATGAGTTAACCCAACCCAAGTTTTATACCCTGCTTGCTTAACGACCTTAGCAAGCGAACAATCATCAATCACTGCACCTTTAATCGCTGCCATTCCGCCAATAGTTTGCACCACAGAAGTTTCAATTAAAATACACCCCCCTGCCGCTGCCGCCATCTTACTTTTGTCATTGTTGGCTAGCGAAAATGGATACAACATTTTAAAAAAGTAAATAAATGCGGGCATCAACATCTTTTCCCATAAACTATCTACTTTTAATATCGCCATTAAGGAGACAAACTGTAACTTCTCCGCATCTCTTTTATTTTTTAGGCTCGCTAAAATACCTGGCTTTAGCTGAATGTCTGCATCAAGCAATAAAGTAAGCGGCGTTTGCACGGTTTTTAAGCCTTGCTCTTGCGCCCATAACTTCCCAGTCCAACCATTCGGCAAAGGCCCCGACCTAACAACCTGAAAATTCGGCAAACCCATACTATGAGCAATTTTCACAGTATCATCCGTCGATTCATCATCGACTAAAACAACATTGATACCACTCCCTTGCCTATGCACTGCCTGCAAAGTACCTGCTATCACAGCCGCCTCATCTCGTGCAGGAATAACAACAGTGATATCACTTAAATCAACTGATAATGCCTCATCAGCCTCCAAAATTTCTCTTACTCGCCAAGGCTGCCAGGGCAATAAAGCCGTTACCAACCAAATTATTGCCGCTAATGCACTCAGGTAATCAATCATCAAACTAATTAACAATCAGTTTAAGAATTAATGGAATCAACCACAATAGGAATATCCCTCAATGACGAGCCTTGGTAGCTAGGAGCCTCTACCATTGGACCATCAATTTTAGGCCCACGAATAGCCGCACCCAGAGCTTTCAAAGGGTGTGCTAAAGTATCTGTAACAGCCGTCGCCTCATACCCACAATGCGCCATACAGCCTTCACATTTTGGATTTTTTCCAGCACCGTATTTATCCCATGGCGTACTATCCATCACTTCTTGAAAGCTATCCACATATCCTTCATCAGATAATAAATAGCAAGGCTTCTGCCAGCCAAACACGTTTCGCGTTGGGTTTCCCCAAGGCGTGCAATCGTAATTCTGATTACCTGCTAAATAATCCAGATAAAGTGAAGAGTGGTTTAATTTCCAGTTTTTATTTTTACCAATAGCAAAAATTCCACGGAATAACTCTTTAGCACTATTACTAGAAATAAATGAGTCTTGATCAGGTGCATTTTCATAACTAAATCCAGGTGCAATAGTAATCCCTTCTACACCTAGCTCAGTCGCATAGTCTAAAAACTCCGCAACTTCTTCGGCACTCTCTCCCTGAAATAAAGTACAGTTAATGGTTACACGAAAGCCTTTAGATAGAGCTAACTTAATAGCATCAACGGCAATATCAAATACACCCTCTTGGCATACCGAAGCATCATGCCTTAATTGGTTACCATCTAAATGAATAGAGAAATTCAAATACGGGGACGGCGTATAATCATCAATCTTCTTCTTTAATAGCAAGGCATTAGTACATAAATAAATAAATTTTTTGCGCGCAATAATTCCCGCGACAATTTCAGGCATTTCTTTATGTATAAGGGGTTCGCCACCCGGAATAGACACCATCGGCGCACCGCATTCATCAACAGCCTGCAGACACTCTTCAACGGATAGACGCTTATTTAAGATATCATCGGGGTAAGCAATTTTACCGCAACCCGCACATTCTAAATTACAACGGAACAAGGGCTCCAACATCAAAACTAAAGGGTATTTATCAACGCCTTTCAGCTTTTGCTTTATCAAATAAGTACCTACAGCAACTTGCTGTCTTAAAGGAACTCCCATGCAATTAACTCCAAACTTTTATAGATAATTCAAATAAAGTTGCTAATTAGCAACAAAAAAGCAATCCACCAAATAAATCTTACAAATAACCCAAAAAAATCAGTTTATAATCTAAATCAATGCTTGCTAATAATTGATTAGCATACTATTTTTAAGCTTCCAATACCAGTTAGCTCTATTATTTTTTAGAAAGAGCAACCCAGTAAACAAGTGCAAAAAAACAACAATAATTGTTTTTTTAACGTTTAAAACGTGCAACATACTCAATTCATTTGCAAAAAAACAACATTTTTTGTGTTTACCTTATATTCAGTTTATAATTTGCCTCTAATTTTATACACATCACCTCTAACACTCACCCAGACTACACTGTATGACTGACACCAATATTGCAATTGATAACCCAGAATCGCTTTTAGCTGCTTCTGTTGATGAATTCCAAGCAATATTGCTTGAAGGTGTATCTAGAACTTTTGCACTCACCATTCCACAACTTCCAGAAGGCCTATATAAAGCAGTAGCTAATGCCTATCTTCTTTGTAGAATTGTTGACACCGTGGAGGATGAAGTTTCTCTAAGCGCTAGACAAAAAGAACATTACTTAAGTCGCTTTATTGAAATTGTTAGAACAGGCACAGAAGCGCAAGCCTTTGCATCTGAGCTAGCCCCGCTGCTCTCAGACCAAACAATTCCTGCCGAGCACAGCCTAATTAAAGTAACCGAACGTGTTATTGAAATCACACATAGCTTTGACCCCCAACAAATTGAAGCCCTACTTTGCTGCGTAGAAACAATGGCTAAAGGAATGCCTGGCTACCAAAGTATGGACTTAAGTGGCGGCCTTGCCACCATGAAAGATATGGATGAGTATTGCTACTATGTGGCTGGTTGCGTTGGTGAAATGCTAGCTAAACTTTTTTGCCATTACTCTCCCGAAATTAACAAGCACCATGACCAACTATTAGAGCTATCTACTTCTTTTGGCCAAGGCTTACAAATGACCAATATCTTAAAAGATATTTGGGACGATGCTAAACGTGGCGTTTGCTGGTTACCACAAGATGTTTTCACAGAAACGGGTTTTGACCTTAAAGACCTTAATACGGCAACAAGCACCAAAGAATTCCAGCTAGGTCTTGAGCATCTTATTAGTACTGCCCAAGGGCACCTGCATAATGCATTAACTTACACTCAATTAATTCCAAGCCATGAAACTGGCATGCGTAATTTTTGCTTATGGGCTTTAGGCATGGCAGTACTAACCTTAAATGAGATCAAAGCAAACCTAGATTTCAATGACTCCAGCCAAGTTAAAATAACTAGATCCAGCGTTAAAAGAACTATTTTAACAACACGTATTATTGGCCGCAGTAACTTCTTACTCTCTTATGTTTTTAATGCAAAAAGTAGCTCGCTCATTTGCAAAGACTGGAAATACCAAGCCAAAAGTTAGCCTATTATGTATACCGAAAACTACAACAATATGACTAACACTCGTATGCTAGAAAGCGCGATAAAAAATGCGCGAGACAAATTATTGTCTTTACAGCACGAGGACGGTTACTGGATTTTTGAACTTGAAGCTGACTGTACCATTCCAGCAGAATACATCATGATGATGCATTATCTGGATGATATTGATACCGAGTTACAAAGTAAAATTACTAACTATTTACGTGCTAACCAATCGAAAGATGGTAGCTACCCGCTTTTTCGTGGCGGTCATGGCGACATTAGCTGCAGCGTCAAAGTTTACTATGCTTTAAAAATGGCTGGTGACTTGCCTGAGCAAGAACACATGACACTTCTTCGCGACTATATTCTTAGCCAAGGTGGAGCAGCTAAAGCCAATGTATTCACACGCATTGCACTCGCAACTTTTGAACAACTTCCTTGGCGTGGCGTACCCTTTATACCTGTTGAAATCATGTTACTACCTAAATGGTTTCCTTTTCATGTGGACAAGGTATCTTACTGGTCACGTACGGTTATGGTACCTCTATTTATCCTCTGCACTCTTGAAGCAAAGGCTAAAAACCCACTAAATATTGATATATTAGAACTTTTCGTCACACATCCCGACAAAGAGCAGCACTACTTTCCTGAAAGAGGATTACTTAACAAGTTCTTTTTATTCCTTGATGCCCTTGGCCGCAAGTCACGCGTTTTAATTACCCCTAAGATGCATCAACGCGCTGTGGATAAAGCGCTTGCGTGGTTTACCGAAAGACTAAACGGCGAAGATGGCTTGGGCGCTATTTTTCCTGCTATGGTTAACGCTTATGAAGCCATGCTTTTATTGGGCATGCCAGAGGATCATAAGCATGTTGTGACTGCACGCAAAGCTATCGACAAGCTTTTAGTCATTAAAGAAAACGAAGCTTATTGCCAACCCTGCTTATCCCCTGTTTGGGACACCGGCCTAACTCTTCTAGCATTGCAAGAAGCAGATTTAGAAGGGACTCAATCACAAAGAAAACAGGCTTATGCCTGGTTAAAAACCAAACAACTATCTGATGAACCGGGTGACTGGCGTATACAACGACCTAATTTAGAAGGCGGTGGCTGGGCTTTTCAATTTGAAAATCCTCATTTTCCTGATGTTGACGATACTGCGGTCGTTGCTTTTGGTATGGCTACTTCAGGTCTAGCCGACATGGATGAATCTATTCACCGCGCAACTCGCTGGATTGTTGGTATGCAAGCCGCTAATGGTGGCTATGGTGCATTTGATGTTGATAATACTTATTACTATCTAAATGAAATCCCATTTGCTGACCATGGCGCATTATTAGACCCACCTACAGCCGACGTTAGCGCTCGTTGCGTTATGCTAATGGCTAAAGCATCACAACAGCACCCTGAATATTTACCTGCTTATCAAAGTTGCATTAATTTCCTACGTAAAGAACAGGAAGATGACGGCACTTGGTTTGGCCGCTGGGGAACTAATTATATTTACGGTACTTGGTCTGTCCTTATTGCACTAGAACACACAGATATTCCAAAATCTGATTCAATGTACACCAAGGCAAGCCAATGGATCAAAAGCGTACAACGTGAAGATGGTGGCTGGGGTGAAGACAACCAAAGCTATCACGACGAAGGCATTCGTGGTCAATTTGACACTAGCACTGCCACTCAAACAGCATGGGCTATACTCGCTTTAATTGCAGCCGGAGAGCCGGAGAGCAAAGAAGTAAAAAACGGCATCAGTTACTTATTACGCAAGCAAAATAAAGATGGCGTATGGCACGATGAAAGCCATAATGCTCCTGGGTTTCCTCGAGTCTTTTATTTGAAATACCACGGTTATGATAAATTCTTTCCACTTTGGGCTCTAGCCCGTTATAGAAATGAGTTAAATAAAGCGTGATAACAGGCATTCTTGTTGCTTTACCTGAAGAGCTAAACACCCTTACAAAGTTAAAAGTAAAACAGGGTGAATGCATCGCTGTAACAGATAATATAATCATTATATTATCTGGAGCCGGCCCTACAAAGGCACACCAGGCAGCACAAGAATTAGTTTTACAAGGCGCTCAACAATTAATCAGCTGGGGATGCGCTGGAGCATTGGATCCTAGATTGAAAGCAGGTGACTTAATCATCCCGCAAACGATACTAACGGCAGATAATAATCAAATTATGACGCACACGGAATGGTCAAAACAAATAATTAAGCGATTGCCAGAAAAAATTAAATATTACACCGGCACTTTATTAGAGAGTGATTCTATTATTGATAGCGCCACCTCTAAAAATAAATCTTTTCAAAAAACACAAGCGATTGCGGTTGATATGGAAAGTGCCGCACTGGCCCGTGTCGCCCAACAAAAGCAATTACCCTGTTTAGCTTTACGCAGCATTGTTGACCCAGCCAACCTTGACTTACCACATGCAATCAATCATGCAATGACAGGCTCAGGACTTATTTCTATCCCTAAGCTTATGCTTTATTTATGCACTCACCTCAATGAGGTTCCACGCTTAATTAAATTAGGGTTAAATTTTAATACGGCAAGTAGAACACTTAAAACCCTTGCTTTACAACTTCCACAAATAAGCCAAAACCAATGAGCCAAGTTCTGTCACGTTCATCAAAAATTCTCGAATGGCAAGGTCACTTTATAGTCCGCTTTGCTTGGTTAATTGTTATCAGTACCCTGCTTATAACAGGGCTGAGTCTTTATTACGTTAAAGATCATTTAGGTGTTAATAATAATTCAGCAGAAATGCTTTCACCTGACTTACCTTTTCAAAAAAATACCAAACGCTTTGAAACGGCTTTCCCTCAAGACTCAGATACTATTATCTTTGTCGTTGAAGCTGCAACACCCGAAGAAACAACGATTACTTCACGCAAGTTATTAAGCACGCTAAAAAATAATGGTGATTTTTTTGAGTCTAGCTATATACCAGAAGATAATGCTTTTTTTCGACAACAAGCCCTACTCTATTTATCTACTGATGAGTTAGACAAATTATCAACCAATTTAACTGGCGCTCAACCTTTTATAGGTTATTTAGCTCAAAACTATCACTTAACCGGCTTATTTGAAATCTTAACTCAAGCCTTAGAAAATCAAGATAGTATTCTCAACCATAGCTTACCCGCACTATTAGATAGCATCAGCTTAGCGATTAACCATACCGCTAAAAATGAAAGCTATCATGTCTCATGGCAAACTATTTTAAATTCAAATAGCCTTGCTAATAAAACACGGCGTATTGTTATCGCTAAACCGAAACGTGATTTTTATTCTATGATGCCGGCCGCTGCTGCGATAGAGAAAGCGCGTGAAATCACTCAGCATTTACACAGCAATACTGCCCACTTAAAAATTGGTATTACAGGTGATGTTGTCCTGCAACATGAAGAACTTGAAAGCATAGGGGATGGTGCTGTTTTAAGTGGTATTGGCTCTTTAATCTTAGTGCTATTAATTCTTTTCCGTTGCTTTCACTCTTTCAAATTACTGTTTGCCACATTAACTACTTTATTAATGGGTTTATCACTGACAGCTGGGTTTGCTGCTATTGCAATCGGGCACCTGAATGTCATTTCAATTTCATTTGCAGCACTCTATATAGGCTTAGGCGTTGATTTTGCAATTCATGTTAGCCTGCATTATCGCGATGGAATTGTACAAAAACATAGCAACTATGCTGCTGTAAAAAAAGCAATTCATAATGTTGGCTTTTCCTTATTTCTGTGCGCAGTAACAACGGCTATCGCCTTTTTTGCCTTTGTTCCTACTGATTACAAAGGGGTTTCTGAACTAGGCCTCATCTCCGGGGTCAGTATGTTTATTGGCCTTGGTTTATCTTTAGTTTTTCTACCCGCGTTATTAAGCCTGTTACACCTTAAAAAAGCAGAGGCCTTTGAAAACTGTGATAAAGCTAGCTGGATAAAAACTGCGCCTTTACGCTATAAAAAAACAATTCGCAGTATTAGTATTTTACTGGGAGTCGCCTGTTTATTTGCCATTCCCTACATCACCTTTGACTCTAACCCGGTCAATATGCGCAACCCTGAGTCTCCTTCTGTTGTTGCCTTTAAGGATTTACTACAATCCAAATCAGAATCACCTTATGCCCTGTACGCCTTAACTAATAGTATTGAAGATTCACGTACACTTGCACAAAAACTCGAGCAACTACCTACAGTCAATGGCACCGTCACTTTAGAAAGTTTAGTAGCGAATGACCAAGAAGATAAGCTCTTTACCATTGAAGACCTAAATATGATTTTAGGCCCTCAGTTAAGTCAATTTGATAACAGCTTAACGGCTTCTGACACCGAAAAAGTCCTAAGTAAGTTTCAATCAACATTACATGCAATACTAGAAAATAATCAAACGGGTATAGATGCAACAATATTAATTGGGCTTAATGAAAGTATTGAGCAATATAAAGCTGCACTGCATAAATCTGAAAATCCAGTTCAATTAAATAGCACCTTAGATAATAGTATCTTAGGGCTATTACCGCACACTATTAGCACCTTAAGCCAAAGCCTAATGGCCTACGAGTTTGATTTAAATAGCCTTCCTGATTACATCCTCAATCAATGGTTAAGTCCTTCAGGTGTATATCGAGTCATGATACTACCCGAACAAGACTTAAATATTCCTGCTAATTTAAAACAGTTTGCTTTAGATGTTCAAAGTGTCGAACCCACTGCAGTTGGCCTTCCTGTCGGTGATTTAGCTTCAGGGCAGGCTGTAGTCAATGCATTTTTAATGGCCTTTAGCTGTTCATTTGTCTTAATTACTTTCTTATTGTTATTCATACTAAAAAGTCTTTACAAAACACTGTTAGTCCTTGGCCCTTTAATTTTAGCATCCTTACTAACCTGTACAGTTAATGTGCTACTAGGCATTCCTTTTAACTTTGCCAATATCATTGCACTGCCCTTATTGTTAGGTATGGGCGTCGATAGCGGCATCCATATTATGCATTGCCTACATGAGCACAGTGATGGCAAGCAAAACATATTACAATCCAGCACTGCTCGCGGGGTCATGTTTAGTTCGATTACAACGATGAGTAGCTTTATCAGCTTATCTTTAATTCCACATTTTGGGATTGCAAGTATGGGCATTACCCTAGCTATCGGCATTAGTTTCACCTTGCTCACTACATTAGTTGTACTACCCGCATTTAGCAAAAAAACCATTAATCCTTAACATTAGAAATATAGATAAACATGCCTTTTAGTATCGCAGAACTTTTTAAGGAACATAGCCAAGAGAAATTTGTGCTTCATGAGGAACACTTAAACCAGCAGATGGTTCGAGTGTTACAAACTATTGGCTATGACCGCACCTATACTAAAGCTCAAGGGCAGTATTTATACGATCAAGATAAGCACAAATATTTAGATTGCCTTAGCGGTTTTGGCGTTTTTGCAGTCGGACGTAACCACCCTACCGTAATCAAAGCATTACAAGAAACACTGACTTTAGAATTACCTAATTTAGTGCAAATGGATGTCTCTTTATTAAGCGGTTTACTCGCTAAAAAAATATTAGCGACGACACCCGACAATCTAAGTAAAATGTTTTTTTGCAATTCTGGTACTGAAGCGGTTGAAGCTGCGATTAAATTTGCGCGCTACACAACTAAACGAGAGAAAATTGTTTATTGTGATCACGGCTATCATGGCTTAACCATGGGCTCCTTATCATTAGTAGGTGAAGAAGTTTTTCGTGAAGGTTTTGGCCCTTTTCTACCTGGCTGTAGTTCTGTACCGTTTAATGACCTTGAAGCATTAGAAGCGGCTTTGAGCAATAAAGATGTTGCTGCATTCATCGTGGAACCTATTCAGGGAAAAGGGGTTAATATCCCTGATGATCACTACCTCCCTGAAGTTGAGCGCTTATGTAAAAAGTATGGCACTTTATTTGTTGCTGATGAAGTACAGACAGGTATCGGCCGTACTGGAAAATTTTGGGCAATTGATCATTGGGGCGTCAAACCAGACATGATTTGCATGGCAAAAGCCTTATCAGGTGGATTTGTCCCGGTCGGTGGTGTTGCTATGACCCGTAAAATTATGGATACTGTGTTTAACCGCATGGATAGAGCCGTGGTACATGGCTCTACATTCTCAAAAAACAATATGGCGATGTCTGCCGGTTTAGCAACCTTACAAGTGATAGAAGATGAAAAGTTAGTCGAAAATTCTGCTCGTATTGGCGAAGATATTATTACTCGTATCAATGCCATGAATAGTAAATATGAATTTTTAAAAGAAGCACGAGGCAAGGGTTTAATGGTTGCCATTGAATTTCATGCCCCTAAAAGTTTAAAACTTAAAGCAGCGTGGACTGCCTTAGAAGCAGCCAATAAAGGCCTATTCTGCCAAATGGTAACCATTCCTTTATTTAAAGAGCACCACCTGTTGACGCAAGTGGCCGGCCATGGAATGAACGTGGTCAAATTATTACCACCACTTAATCTAACTGAAACGGACCGTGATTGGATTGTTAATTCATTTGATCATGCCATTGCTGACACACATAAAGTACCTGGTTCTATATGGACATTAGGTAAGAACCTGGCTAGTCACGCAATTAAAGCAAAAAAAGAAGTATAAGGAACGCACATTATGAACATTGAAAAAAACTATCCGCTACTACATACCATCGACCTACCAGAAGATGTGCGTCAACTACCCGAAGAACAATTAAAGCCCTTAGCTAAAGAGTTACGTGATTTTTTGACTCATACCGTAAGTTTGTCAGGCGGCCATTTTTCCGCTGGTTTAGGGACAGTTGAACTAACAGTTGCTTTACATTACGTTTATAACACGCCAAAAGATCAATTAGTTTGGGATGTAGGTCACCAAGCATACCCACATAAAATCCTTACTGGCCGTAAAGAACGCATGCCGACTATCCGTACAAAAGACGGAGTTTCAGCATTCCCCAAACGTAAAGAAAGTGAATATGATGCTTTTGGGGTTGGTCACTCTAGCACCTCAATCAGTGCTGCTTTAGGTATGGCGATTGCTGCCAAAGTAAAAGGCGATGATAGTCGTATGGTTGCTATTATTGGTGATGGAAGTATTACTGGCGGCATGGCTTTTGAGGCCATGAATCATGCCGGTGCTTTAGATGCAAACTTACTCGTTATTCTTAATGATAACGACATGGCTATTTCACCTAATGTCGGTGCAATGAACAATTACTTTACCAAAGTAATTTCTAGCCGACTCTACTCCACGGTTCGTGAAGAAAGTAAAAGAGTATTAAGTACCGTACCTGCCGTTTGGGAACTTGCACGAAAAACAGAAGAGCATGTTAAAGGCATGGTTGTTCCAGGCACTTTATTTGAAGAGCTTGGCTTTAACTATATTGGCCCAATTGATGGTCATGATTTAGATATGTTGGTTCCAACACTACAGAAGCTTAAAGAACTTTCTGGCCCTGTGTTTTTACATATAGTGACTAAAAAAGGGAAAGGCTATGCACCGGCTGAAAAAGACCCTTTAGCTTATCACGGCGTTCCAGCATTTGACCCTAGCAAAGATTCATTACCAAAATCTGCTCCCTCACCTCACCCAACTTACACACAAGTGTTTGGCTCGTGGCTGTGTGATATGGCAGAAAAGGATGAACGCTTACTTGCAATTACCCCTGCCATGCGTGAAGGCTCAGGTATGGTTGAATTTTCCGAACGTTTTCCAGATCGCTACTTTGATGTCGCGATTGCAGAACAACATGCGGTTACCTTAGCCGCTGGGCAAGCCTGTCAAGGCGCTAAACCCATTGTTGCAATTTATTCTACATTCTTACAGCGTGCTTATGATCAGCTTATTCACGATGTCGCCATTCAAAACTTAGATGTTTTATTTGCAATTGATCGTGCTGGCCTTGTAGGCCCTGATGGACCTACACATGCCGGTAATTTTGATTACAGCTTCTTACGCTGCATTCCAAACATGGTCGTTATGGCGCCAGCAGATGAGAATGAATGCCGCCAAATGCTAAGCACTGGCTACCAGTACGAAGGCCCAGCATCAGTCCGTTACCCGAGAGGAAAAGGCCCTAGCACCGCCGTCAATAAAAATTTAGATACCTTAGAAATTGGTAAAGCTGAAATTCGCCATCAAGGGGGGCGTATTGCCATTCTCGCGTGGGGAAGTATGGTTACACCAGGGCTTCAAGCTGGTAAACAACTCGGTGCAACGGTTGTTAATATGCGCTTTATTAAACCTATCGATGAAACTGTCATTTTAGAAATGGCTAGAACTCATGATGTTATTGTGACCATCGAAGAAAATGTTCTTGCGGGTGGTGCTGGTAGTGCCATTAATGAATTTTTACAAGCCCAACAAATCTTAATGCCGGTATTAAATATTGCCCTACCAGACCAATACGTAGAGCAAGGCACACGCGAAGAGCTTTTAACTGAATGTGGCTTAGATACGACTGGAATCTTGGCAAGTATCGAAAAATTCTGCGCATAAAACCTTAAATTCTCGAACTAGCTTCTGCTTAAAACATAAGCTAGTTCGGCACCCCTCTTAAAAAAATCAGATGCTTCCAATAAAAGTCATCATCGGCCTTAGTTTATCTCTTTTTCCGCTACTGGGCTTTGCTCATGGCGAAATTGACCCTAGGCAATCCATTTGGTCAGCCTGGCTCTACACACCTGACGTAGCAATCCCCATGCTGCTTACTGTTGTTGTCTATTTTCGTGGTCGTGCTAAACGTCGAGAAAATGGTCGCCCTGTTAGTTTAGGCCAAACAATTACCTTCTTGCTAGGAATGCTATGCTTTGTCATTGCCTTACAGTCCCCGCTAGAGCCTTTATCAGAACACTTTCTATTTTTTCATCAAATTGAACATCTATTAATGCGTGGTTTAGGGCCTTTGCTATTAATTTTAAGCATGCCATTAGCACCCTTGATTCAAGGCCTGCCTAAAATAGTGCGGCACAAAGTTCTCGCCCCCATCATTAGGAATAAACCCATTCAATGGCTATACCAATTTCTTGGCCACCCTGTTGTGGCCTCCATTTTATTTATAGCCACTTTACTTATCTGGCAAATCCCTAGCCTACATAACCAAGCTTTAGCGGATCAATCCCTACACAATACAATGCATACCACTATGATTATTACCGGGTTCTTTTTCTGGTGGTTAATCTGTGACCCAAGACAAAAATCAGCACGTATCCCTTTTGGAGTACGTATTATTATTTTATGGCTAGTCACTATCCCTAACACTATTATTGGGGCGATTATAACCCTCAAGAGAAACCCAATTTATTCAGCTTACGATGTGCTTAATGGCCGTTTAGGTATTGAAATGATGCTTGATCAGCAATTAGGTGGCATCATGATCTGGGGCCCTGGTGGGATGATGGGGCTAATAGGAACGGCTGTAGTATTTTACTTATGGACTCGTAGAGATAGAAAAGTTCGTTATATCATTGAGTGACATAGCTAAGCATTTTATATACTTTCTTTAGCTTAACTGCCCACGTACTTTTTCTAAAAATTTTATTTGTCATTCCCTTTTTGCTGCTCCACCTTAATGAGCTTGTCAAAGTCTGACTCAAACAATCTATCTTGTACAATGCGGTATTTTTCAAACTCGCTTTCGGCATAATCTTTAGCTATTTTGGCGGTGATTTTACCGCTGCCTTGCAATATGTCGCGTTCATCAAATTCCAGAAATAAATCCAGGCGATTTGCCCAGTCCTCCATGGTCATGGGAATTTTACGTTTAGCGCGTTCTTCGGCCAGATCAAGATAGGCGTTGACGATACGACCCAGAGACTCAAGCTCTTCCTTTTGCAGGTAATTTTTAGCTACAATCACATCGGTTTTTACAATTTTGCCCTCGGGGGCATTGTTCCAACTGGTTAACCCCATGTGCTCTTTTTCACTACCAGCACGGCGCATGATAAGCTCTGCTGCTGTATGTCCATGGATGGCAAAGTGGAGTTTGTTTTGTACCTTGGCGAAGAAATTCTGGGTGGTCTTATCGTTTTTGTTGTAATCCAGACTGGTAGCATAAATATCGGTGATTTTCTGATAGAAGCGACGTTCACTCAGACGAATTTCTCGAATTTCTGATAGCAGCCTTTCAAAATAGTCTTCTCCCAGAAATGCACCATTTTCCAGGCGTTTGTTATCCAGCACAAACCCCTTAATGGCAAATTCTCTTAGTACCTGGGTTGCCCACTGGCGAAACTGGGTAGCGCGTTTGGAATTGACGCGATAACCGACAGAAATAATAGCATCCAGATTATAGAATTTTGTATTGTAGGATTTTCCATCGCTACCAGTGTGTCGGAATTCCCGACATACTGAATCTTCTTCCAGTTCATCGTCACTGAAGATGTTTTTTAAATGCTCGGTTATAGTACTTCGCCCTTTAGAAAACAGCTCAGCAATTAGTTTTTGAGTCAGCCAGACCGTCTCATCCTCAACTCTGACTTCAATACTGTCTTCACCTGCCTGAGCCGTAAAAATCAAAAATTCAGCGGTCGAGTTGCGGATCAATTTTTTCATTTGAGACATTTCTCAAGTCGGTCAACCAAGATAAGTGCCTTTCTAAGTACTGCATCATGAAGTGGGGCTTCTCCCCAGTGAGCAGCAGAGTTCAATACTCGATATTTCATTCGGATGACGGCATCAAAGCGTTTCAATGGTTTTTGCATGTTTCCAGGTTGTCTGAGTCAGAAACTGCCATAATCGCCTTCGCTGGCATTTTATCTACGCTTAAATAACTGTGGTGCCTTAGGCTCTTGCTTCTCTTGTAAGCAGTGATAAGCCGCATTTTCAAAACGAATTCTTAAAGATTGAGTACTTTTATTTTCTTTGATAAATTTTTCAGCTTCAATAGCTGTTAAATCTTTTAACAAATACTTAGAAATACACATACAGGGTTTAGCAAAACGCTTTTTATCATATTCTTTATTATTAGACTGACTCACTTCCCTTGCTACACATTCTTCAGCAAAATCATGTTCAAAAACATGCTTCTGTACATCTGTTACTACTGCATCATGACTATGATCAAAAGGGTTGTGAGGCTTTTTAGCTTGCTTTTGAGGCTCATCATCTGAACAAGCATTTAATATAAGCAATAAGCTTAAACCGAAAAACAACTTACCTAAACTATGTATTTTTTTGTTTTGCATAAGGGAACCAACTATAAAGAATGAATATTTGCACTAAAGAATAGCTATTAAAAATCAAATAATATCATACTACAGAGCGTTAAAAACGCAGCACTACGATATCGACTCAAATCATTGTTCAATTACTTTTTTTTAAATAACAAGCTAAAGGTAACAGGAACAGCCGAATTAATACTCTGTAATTTAGCTATTTCACGAAGCGCATTAACACCGGGTAATAAATTAAAGTCTTTTAAATTTACAATCACTGGCTGTTTTGAATAAACTAATAATTGCTTACCTTTCAATGCTGTTACTTGTAAATTAACAGGAACAGTTTGCTTAACACCGTATAAGTCGATGATAGCTTCCACCGTCATAGCACGACTTTGTCCCTGCTTTATAAGCTTAATAGATTTAGGCGCTATTTTAATCGTGGCACTTGCTTCAGGAAAGCTAATGACCTTAAAAAATAATGACTTTATGCGCTCATCTCTAATTTCAATCCCTGTATCAACACTACTTAAATCTATCGTTAGGCTCACTTGATCATCAGTAATCTGCCCTTGCATTTTCTTGAAGCTTTGCACTTCTGTTTTGCTAGCATTTTTGGTGGTGATAAAATTTAAACTAGACGCTTTTTCATCAAGTGCCCAACCTGCAAATGCAGACTGTGACACCATTAATAAAGTAAAAATAATTATTTTTTTCATTTGCTATTACTCCTGGCTATTTATTGTTATTTTTGTGCTGTAAAAATACCATACTCAACTATTTTATTATGAAATAAGTAATGCTGTGCAAGACCTACTTTAAAATTTGCTGTTTGTGTTTCACTACGCATTCCCAACCACTGGCTTATTTTTTGTAGTGGTTGTAAGCGCTTAGCAACTTTATACATGTAATCAGCGGATGCCATAGTCTGATCAGTAATATCATCATAATTAATTTTCTGAAATTGACTATCAACTAATAATTGTTCAAACTCATTACGCAAACACAAATTAGGCACCGCCCAACCATTCAAACAATCCACAACATACGGCCAAGCTTTATCTGAAATTTCATTTTTTGTAAGAAAGCCATCGCAGACTACAACACGCCCACCTTTACGTAATAAGCGATATGCTTCACGCAAAAAATCACCTTTATCTAAAGCATGACATACACTTTCTAAACCCCAAACAATATCAAAGCTTTCATCTTCATAAGGGGTATTACAAAAATCAGAGACATCAAAACTAACCAACCCGGCCACACCATGTCGCTTTGCATGTAAACCTGCATAATGCGCTTGCTTGGCACTAATGGTAATGGCTTTCATGGTATTACCATGATTTTTTGCCATCCAAATTGAGCTACCACCAATACCACAGCCAGCATCTAACACTTTATCTTCAGGCTTTATACCTGCTGCATCATAAAGTTTTTGGTTTTTATTAAGTAATGACTGTGTATGTGAATGTGTATTTTCATCCCAATACCCATAATGCAAAGCAAGATCATTACGATTGCTCCATGCAAATAAATAATCCCAATAGCAAGCATCGTAATGCCTAACAGCATCTGCCTGCAAAGCCTCAGCTGAAGCATTAGCATCACTCTGTAGTGGACCGTCACGATAATCCTTGTTTGGTTCAATAATATGCATATTTAATGTTTAATTGTCAGTGAAAGATAAATTTAAAATGATTTAGATAGCTTGTTTAACAAACCATAATTTGGCTTTTATTTTTGAAGCGAGAGCTAATGCAGGTGCCGCACCCGCCATAGCTACCGCATCCACTAAGCAGTACCATGCCGCAACTCCACTAGGTGGATTGCCTTGTGTTAATCCTGAAGCAGGGTCTACCTCTGCCCAAGCCCACGTCCCTGCCCCCGTACCGATCAATTCTAACCATGTAGTAATAAAAAAAGCGCCTAAATAAACCATCGGTGATTTTCCTTTAAAGAGATAGATAAGGAAAACAACAAAGAGTATCAAACCAATTTGATCACTACGTTCAGCAAACGGGCTTACCCCCCAAAAGGACCAAGAGCCGCATAATAGAATAATAAATAAAGCAATACCTCGCGCATGGCGTAAGAAAAAACCTGAACGGGCTAAAATAACAGCGGTTAAATAAACCATCCCATGCCCCGCAGGGACATAGGCAGGCACATTACCAAAGCGATAAATATACCCTTGCATATACGGTGATGCAAAATACTCACCAATCGTTGCAAAAGATAATGCAACGACAACCTGCATACGTATTAAATTTGACTCGGCTGATAGCAAACCTATTAAAAATAACCAACCAAAAAAAGCCAGCACATACTGCATTTCCTTTGGTGCAAAGCCATCAATGGTTAAGCAAATTGCCGTACAAATAAAAGTAAAAGCTGCGACTTTATAATCACGCGCATGATGCGCATAAACCACACCGGGCTCTGGAAAATGGCGTAACATACAAAATCACTCCTAATTGAATCAAATGATGGCTGAAAACTGAGTATTTTATCATAAGCACTGCATCAATAAGATAAACGACTATTTCATTCCTATAAAAATTTTTTCGAGTAAAACGGCTCTGCCGAAACAAGCGGAAAAACCATCCTCACTAAAACCCGATAAATCACACAAACCAATAAGCAATGAAAAGATAGCGAGCTAATTTGCCGAGCAAAATAAAATTTACTGCAACTAAAACAGGTAGCTTTAACCAACCACCTGCAAAGCATAGACCATCACCTACAACTGGCAACCAAGAAAGCAGTAAACTCCAGTTCCCCCAACGTTTAACCCAGTCTAATGATTTCTGTTTATTCTTATCAAATACGTGTTCAGCAGGGTATTTTTTTGCAGCTAAAGCACCTAACCACCAAGTTGTTAAAGCACCTAAAGTATTTCCAATAGTCGCAACAGTTACCAACAATACAACTGGGTGAAGTTGTTCAGCAACTAAATAGGCTAGTACCGCCTCCGAACCGCCGGGTGCAACTGTAGAAGATATAAAAGCACTAACAAATAACCCCCAAACCTCAAGCACGACATAAACCCTTTTTTATACAGCCATAAAAAAAGCCCCTATTGATATTATCAATAGGGGCCCACTTTCTTTAAAAAACAAACTAAAAATCTATATTCTTAATTTTTTTTAACTAACCCTATTAACCAAGAGATAAGTTTCATTGCCATATCTATTGCCTGTTTAACCAAGTCAAATAAATAAGTAACGATTTCACCAGCACTCATATCTTTGAATTTACGAGCCAATAAAGGAGCAATAATCAAACCAATCGCTAAACCAATAATAGTCAACCCAGAAAAGAATGAGTCATTGCCCACTACTTTATCTGTTATTTCAGCAATCTCTTCAACAACGGTATCCGAGATACTTTCACTATCCGTTTTATCCGAGTAATCATCTTGGATCACGTAAGCGGTAACGCCAGGAATACTTGGTAAATCACCATTCCCTTTACCAATCTTCAACTGGCCTTTCATTCCTTTTTCCATGTGCTGTGCAATATCACAATGCACTAGGTAAGTTTTATCACCTGGTGGAAAAATTAAGGTTCCTGTTACTTTACCTGGTCCTGTCACCTCTAAATGAAACATGCCTTTAGGATACAAATACTTAGGCAAACCGTGCATCATCCATTGGTGACGCACGCTATCATCATTAATAAAATTAACCGTTAATTTAGTACAAGGCTCAAATTGATACTCCTGAACATCAAAAGCAAACATACGCCCTGGAAATTTCTCAGCATATTTATGTCCTGCATGAACGGTTATTTCTTTAGTTGCTGCGAGGCTATCGCAACCACCCGGCAAGACATCGGTATTTTGCCCCATGACCATACCACCGGTCATATCCATTAAATGACCATCACCATGATTCATCATTTGGGTATGGTCTTCGAACTCTTTTTCTGCCAAAACAGGAGCAGATAATGCCAATGCAAAAGCAGCTATTGATAAATGCTTAATCATAATTAGCTCCCACCCTTAACTGAAGAAATCATTGCACTTAATTTTGTGCGATTAACAACCAATAGATAAGCACACAATCCTAAAAATAAACCAAAAATTAAATTTCTAAATGAATTATCTTCCGGCACTTGAATATCAGCAGAACCCGGCGTAACATCAGCCGCTGCCATTTTACTTGCTGGCGGCGCCACATAACCATCCGCATCAATCTCACCTAAACTATTCCAGTCATCGATATTTTGCCAAACAGGTAATTTTCGATCTTGAAACTTCTTGGTAAATAAAGGCATAATACTTTCACCAATAGTTTTTGGTAAACCCACCTCATTCAGGTATTTTTTATATACTAAGGCACTCACGTTACCGCCCGGATTCATGCCGTTGGTAGTAATCCCTTTTTCACGGTGATCATGAAAAATCCAGGCACCTTCACCATAACTATGAAAACCATCATCCGTGGTATTGATTTTTAAATCATTACGCTGTGCAGGCGCTAAATCATAAACATCACGTGTAATTTGCGCGACAGGGTTATGTTCGACACCATCATAGTGAGTAATTGTCCCTTTATGCCCATGCGTATGCATAGCCAAGGTTTCACCACTACTATTAAACATACGTAGTTTAATATTTTTATCCGGCTCAGCAACGATGATTGACTCTCTTAAAGTGTACGGAAAAGAACGACCATTTAAAGTATGGTAATCTTCAGTTGAGTCCGTCATATCATATTCACGATTCATTTTCTTCGCGATTAAACGCGGGTCATTTGATTCCTGAATAATGCTATGCAATTCTTTATCCATCGCATGATAATGTAAATCATATTCACTATCATAGTCCTCTAAAATCGCTTTCGATGGATGCCTTACTTGCCCAGCACCAACATTGAAAGTTTGCACCCAGTTATTAGGACGGTTCTCTTCAACAACAAACATCCCCACTAAGCCCATGGCTAAATGTACATGTGTTTGCACGTGACAATGATAGACAAAACTTCCCGCTACTCTTGGACGAATTTCGTAAGTTTTACTTTGTCCAGGTAGAACAAATTTATCACTTGTTTGCGGTACCCCATCATTACCTTCGCCTGAGCTGTCAACCCAAGGGTGATCTACGCCGTGTAAATGAATCGTATGAGGGAAATAATGTGTATTTTCTAATTGAATCCAAATTGTATCGCCTTGCTCCACACGAATAACAGGAGAAGGAGCTCTTAACAATGGATTAGCATCAGTACCAACAAAACTGTTAGTAGCCATGCCTCGTGATTTAGGTGCAAATACCCACATTCCAGGCTGTACTCCTGGAGCGATATCAAACGTAGGTACTAAACCATTAAAATCTGGAGAATGTCCATTCAATTCAGCAACTTCTAATTTAATAATAATTAAATCAGGGTCACCATCACCATCCATGTCATTTTTCTTAATAATGCCATCAGCCGCGTAATAAGTATCCATTAATGTTTCCATGGATATATTATTCGTTCCTTTTACTTGCGCTGCAATAGCGGAAGGATTGTCAGGGCTACAGCGTAACGACTCTTGAATATTCACACCATCAACAGTTTGAGCCAAGCGCCATTCGGGATTATTTTCATTACATACCGGCTCAACTTCACCGCGATCTACTTCTACTGTTTTAGGCAAGCTGACAGCAGCTGATGCCGCGAACGGCATCAACATGACAGCAGCACCCAATAGTATTCCTAAAGGATTTTTCTGCATTTTTTAATTATCCTAAAAATAAAAAAAGAGTGAGGCTTTAAGCTTTTTTAAGGCCTTCAAGAAGCTCATCAACTTTCTTTTTGAAGCCAGCATGCGATAGGTACAACACATACAAACCCGCTAAACCAAATAAGAAGTACATAAACATATTACTAGAACTTACTACTTGTCCTTTACCTGCTACAAAGCCCATATGCGCATCTAAATTCTCACCACTATCATTAATTAAAGTAATATGAATTAAATACTTACCTGCTTCAGGTACGCCATTAGGTAGTTTCAAAATTACCGAACCTGACTTATGTTTTTTAGCCTTCATAAAAAATACACGAGTACCTTCTGGCTCTTTAGTTACTTCAAACTCAACCGCTCTATTACGAAATCTAGGGTCTTGGTAATCAAATACTAACTGCGTTAGTGTACTTGTGTCAGGAAGATTCCCACAGAAGTCTTCCGCTGGGTATGAAAGAGGTTGATAAGCAGTGTAATGAATCCAATGCTCTGGTTCTAGCTCAAATTTACACTGATCAGTATCAGTTCCAGCAGCACCACCATGCGCCCAAAGTGTTGCAGAAAATAACATCGCTGCAAGAGCTACTAATCCAGTTTTTATTATGTTTTTTGTCATAACTTACTTCCCCTAAAATATTTTTTATAATTATTAACTACTTTTACACTAGGCTTTATAACGCGCGAAATGAAACGCAAACTTTAACATAGAGCCCCTAACAAAGAAAGGTTGTCCCCCTAGGTTATATGAGCCGTCTAAATAGTCATTTATTGATTTTATCAACCTTAATTGAATCAACAACAACTATCATCAACCTAATTGATTTTTCAAGTAATTCATAGCATTTAGAATTATTTAGACACGATTATTATTATATTAATCGGCCTAGGGCATTGTATCAGATGTCACTTATATTGCTATTGCTATTGCTATCCCGCTCAGGTTTTCGTAAAATTTTCATAATTCTCATTCCGTAACCTAAGGCTCTATAAATGTCCCATCTAATAAATTCTCCAGAATGGATCGCTTTAAAAAAGCATCAACAGGATATAAAAAACATTCATATCAGAGACTTATTTACAAATGACCCTAATCGTTTCAAAGATTACTCAGTCACCTCAGACGACTTATTATTTGATTTTTCAAAAAATAGAATCACTGAAGAAACGTTACCATTACTTTTTAAACTAGCAAATGCTTGCCAATTAAAAACCCATATTGCCGATATGTTTAGCGGTAAACATATTAATACAACAGAAAATCGCGCCGTATTACACACCGCGCTCCGTAATCGTAGCAACCAACCTGTTTACGTTGATGATGTTGACGTTATGCCCCAAATTAATACCGCATTAGAAAAAATGCGTGACTTTTGTGGATCAGTTCATTCTGGTGAATGGACGGGGTATACCGGAAAACGTATTACTGACATCGTAAATATTGGTATTGGTGGCTCAGATCTTGGCCCAAAAATGATTACTAAAGCACTGACCCCTTATGCTGTAGAAGGGATGAGTGTTCATTTTGTTTCCAATATTGATCAATCTGATTTAGTTGAGACACTTAATAAAACCTCTCCAGAAACGACTTTATTTTTAGTGGCTTCAAAAACGTTCAGTACCCATGAAACTATGACTAACGCTTCTTCTGCGAGGTCTTGGTTACTAAAGCATGCAAATAATGACAAATCTGCGGTTGCTAAACATTTTGTTGCCCTATCTACGCATAAAGAAAATGTTATTGATTTTGGAATTGACCCCAAAAATATGTTTGAATTCTGGAATTGGGTAGGAGGCCGTTATTCTCTTTGGTCTTCTATTGGTCTATCAATTGCTTTATACCTAGGCATGGATAATTTCGAACAACTATTAACCGGTGCGCACGAAGCTGATGTTCACTTCCAAACAGCTCCCATGGAAGAAAATATTCCCGTCATTATGGGGCTACTAGGTATTTGGTATAACAACTTCTTTGGTGCTGAATCACATGCAATGCTCCCTTACGACCATACTATGCAATTTTTTGCTGATTACTTTCAGCAAGGTGACATGGAAAGTAATGGAAAAAGCGTTGATTTAGAAGGCCAGCCTACTGACTATAGTACTGGGCCTATTATCTGGGGACAGCCAGGCACAAATGGCCAGCATGCCTTTTATCAATTAATTCATCAAGGTACAAAACTTATTCCTTGTGATTTTCTCGCTCCAGCTCAAAGCCATTACAAACTAGAAGAGCACCACGACATTCTTATCTCGAACTTCCTCGCACAAACTGAAGCATTAATGAAGGGAAAAACTGAAGATGAAGTTAAAGTTGCTTTAGGTGATGATGCCAGCAAAAACCTAATTGCTGCAAAAGTTTTTTCTGGAAACAGGCCGACTAATTCATTTTTATTCCAAAAATTAACACCTCACACTCTAGGTAAATTAGTCGCCCTATATGAACACAAAATTTTCGTTCAAGGAAAAATTTGGAATATTAATAGCTATGACCAAATGGGAGTTGAGCTTGGCAAAATACTTGCAGTAAAAATCCTTCCTCAATTGAGTGGAGATAAAGAGGTAACAACTCATGACAGCTCAACTAATGGCTTAATCAATTACTATAAAAAAATACGTTAGTCTTAGCTTTGTATCTACAACGTTTTTTTATAATCCTGCTGTTTCTCTTTGCGAGTGCCTGCGATGCACCCCAACAAGGAGATCCAGCAACAGATAAAACCGTTGAAAAACCACCCAACGTTTCATTTATAAATCAACTCGACCGAGTTAAAAAAACAGGTATTTTAACTGTACTTACCCGCTATGACCCTACCACCTACTACGAAGCTGCTGATGGATTCACCGGGCTAGAACATGATTTAGTGCAATTATTTGCACAACATTTAGGCGTTAAAGCTAAATTCATTATTCCTGACACCTTTACCCAAATTTTACAACAAACCCAGTCGGGTAAAGCTGACTTTGCCGCAGCAGGAATTAGTGTTACAGAGGAACGCAAAAAACAACTGCTATTTAGCCCCCCTTACCATAAAATTCGAGAGCAAGTTATTTATCGCTCAGGAACTAAGCGGCCTAAAAATATTTCTGATTTAAGTAATGGAATTATTGAACTTGTTCAAGGTACCAGTCACATTGAAACATTAGAGCAGCTACAAAAAAGTAACCCCCAATTACAATGGCTAACTAATAATGAACTTGATACCGATGGCTTACTTTACCTAATTAATGCCAGACTTATTGATTATACAATTGCCGATTCTAACCAAATCACATTAATTCGTCGCTTCTATCCAAAATTGAATGTTGCTTTTGATATCGGCCCCCCTCGCCATTTAGCTTGGGCCTTTCAAAAATCAACCGACACAAGTTTATACGTTGAAGCCAACCTGTTTTTTCAAAAAATAAAGAAAAATAAAACTCTCAAACAATTACTCGAAAGGCATTACGGACATACTCGACACATAAAATATGTAGGCCACTGTACTTTTCGCTTACATTTTGAAAGTCGCCTCCCTGAATTCCAATACTTATTCGAACAAGCCTCTGAAAAATATGCCATTGATTGGCGGATTTTAGCCGCTATTAGTTATCAAGAGTCGCACTGGAATAAAAGCGCTGTTTCACCAACAGGTGTAAAAGGCCTTATGATGCTTACCCAAGCAACAGCAAACCAATTAAAGGTAAAAGACCGAACTAAGCCAAAGGATAGTATTTTTGGTGGCGCGCTATATTTAAAGCAACGTATCAAAAAAATCCCTAAAAGAATCCAAGAACCTGATAGAACCTGGCTAGCATTAGCCTCATACAACATTGGCTTTGGCCACCTTGAAGATGCACGAATTATTACCCAAAAATTAGGCAAAAACCCTGACAAATGGATTGATGTTAAACAAGCATTACCATTACTGACAAAAAAACAGTGGTACTCCCAAACTAAACATGGCTACGCAAGAGGCAAGGAACCCGTTTTATATGTTGATAATATTCGTAGCTATATCGATTTATTACTTTGGTACACTAGCCACAAGGATATAGAAGAAAGTACAGCTATGCCTTCACTTACACTTGATAATATATAGCTTTCACAATGGCTATGTCACCGTTACATGTGGATTTTTTAATTACTTTTGTTCTTAAGAGCCCTCTCCAAAGGGAGAGAGTTGGGCGAAGGGAAATAGATAAGCGCCTGATTTTATTCCCCTCACCCCTGCCCTCTCCAGCAGGAGAGGGAGTAATTGAGTGCTAATTTATTTTCTACACTTAACGGTGACATAGCCTTCACAATTGAGCTAAACTCAGATAATTTTTAATTACTATTGGAAAAATAACTATGCTAAAAAAACTTGCCACCCTTGCCCTTAGCACCACCCTTTTCGCTTGCGCTCATACAACAGGCGGCGTTGCATCATCATCTATTCCGCTTGAAGCCGGTAGTTACCATGAACTAGGCAAAGTAACAGGTAGTAACTGTACTTACAAACTCTTAGGCTTAATTCCTATTACTAGCGGCAATGAGACCAACTCTGCTTTAGAAGATGCTCTAACAGACTATCCTGGCACAACAGCACTCGTCCAAATAACTGCAGACACCTATTCTCAATATTGGATTTTATGGAGCAATACTTGCACTCAAATAAAAGCTATCGCTGTTGCCAATAATATTGAGACTGACGATGAGCCAGTAGCTGAATAGTTACCTTATCTAAAAAGCATCATAGAAAAGGTAGCAACTGACTAGTAACCCTAGTAAAATATGCCCTTCAGAATACAGTATTTGAACTTAATGCGTTAAGCAGCTTGTTATCAATTGTTATTCTGTTATCGCCATACATTTTTATATTTTAAGGAGTTTTCTAATGGCAACTGGTAAAGTAAAGTGGTTTAACAACACAAAAGGCTTTGGTTTTATTGAGCAGTCTGATGGTGGAGATGATGTATTTGTTCATCACTCAGTAATACAAGGAGATGGCTTCAAAACATTAGAGCCAGAACAGGTTGTCAATTATGATGTAGAAAATGGCGAAAAAGGCTTATCTGCAATTAACGTAGTTGGTCAATAAAACATAGACTAAAAAGGCTCTGTTATGGAGCCTTTTTTTTACTCTCTATAAACTGCTCCGATAAACTTTCTAGTAATGGCATATCTAAATACTGTTCTACGGTATTAGCCATTAAATCAATGCCTTGTTCCCGCATAACAGATAAATCTACAGACTGAACTTCATGCTTCCCAGCCCAACTTAATAATTCTGAACACGCTTCAGGCTGATCAAAAATGCCATGCACATAAGTACCTAACACCAGCTGGTCATCTGACATAGCCCCATCATATAAGCCACTATTAAGCACAACAACGGGCTTATCTAATGCTGCCCCCTCTGAAATCCCTGCATGAATCTCATAACCAAGCACCCGTGCATTATTTACTAGTAAACGCCCTTCAATTTGTTCTAAGGTTTTTTCTTTACTCAAAGTACTCTGCATATCCAGCAAACCTAATCCTTTACTAGACCCCGGCATACCTTCAATACCCAAAGGATCATACAACATTTCCCCGAGCATTTGATAACCGCCACAAATCCCCATTACTTTTCCCGCATAACGTAAATGCTGCAAAATAAAAGCTTCCCAGCCTTGCTCCTTTAGCCACTCCAAGTCATCACGAACGGATTTACTTCCCGGTAAAATAATCATATCTGCTTTAGTAACTAATTCTGGTTTACTACAAAATTGAACATTTAAGCCTTTATTTAAACGTAACGCATCAAAATCAGTATGATTGCTCATTCGTGGAAATTGAAGAACAACAATATTAAATGCCTCTTTCGTCACTTGTGACTGCTTCATTTCTACGCTATCTTCCGATTCTAAATACAGGTCATGCAAATAGGGTAAAACACCCAATACCGGTTTCCCTGTTCTTTGCTCAAGCCAATCAATTCCAGGCTGTAAAATATCTATATCCCCCCTAAATCGATTAATCACAAAGCCTAAAATTCTCTGCTGCTCAGTTTTACTCAATAAATCCAATGTTCCCACTAAATGAGCAAACACCCCCCCCCTATCAATATCTGCCACCAAAATAACCGGACAATCAACCTGTTCGGCAAAACCCATATTGGCGACATCTTTATCCCGTAAATTAATTTCAGCGGGGCTTCCTGCCCCCTCAACGACAACTCTCTGATAATTAGCTTGTAAGCGCTGATAAGAATCCAGAATTACTGGCATAGCTCGTGATTTATAAGCATGATATTCTTTTGCACCTAAATTTTTAACCACCTTGCCTTGAAAGATAACTTGCGCTGTTTTATCCGAGTTCGGTTTAAGTAATACTGGGTTCATATCCGTATGCGCCTCCAAACCACAAGCAGTCGCTTGTACGGCTTGAGCTCGACCTATTTCTCCTCCATCAACCGTTACTGCACTATTTAAAGCCATATTTTGAGGCTTAAAAGGAACAACTGAATACCCTTGGCGTTTAAAACTACGACACAAGCCTGTAACCAAAGCACTTTTCCCGGCGTCCGAGGTTGTTCCCTGAACCATCAGAGTAATTGCTGACATTAAATTTCCTTAACTATTAATATTATTTAGCGACTAGAAGAGACTGTAACGCTAAATCTAAGTGAACCCATTCAGATTCATTAGCAGGCAAACCAAAACGCAAACTAGCCGGCTTCGTAAATAGGCGAGTAAAAACGGCTTGCTGCGCTAATTTGATATGAATTTCTTCGGCATTATTCACTAAAACCCACTGAAATAAAGATGTTGAGCCTGATGGCTTTAATTGAAAGTTCTGCAATAAACTTGATAAACGTTTGCTATCTGCTTTCAACTTAACTCGCATTGCTTGTTGCCACTGCTTATCTTGTAAGGCTCGTTGAGTGACAAACCGAGTCGGATTACTTAAAGTCCATGGCCCTAATAGTTCATTTAAGCGCTGTAAAATACTATCCTCTGCTAAAACAAACCCCGCTCGAATTCCTGCCAAGCCAAAAAATTTCCCAATAGAACGTAAAACGATCAAACCTTGCATTGGAATTTTTCGGCTTAAACTCAACTCAGGACTACTATCAATAAAAGCCTCATCAATAAGCAACCAACCTTTTTTTTTCTGCAAAATAGCTAGCCATTTTAGGCACCGCTCCTGACTAAATCGAAGTGCACTCGGATTATTAGGATTCACTAAAACTAAACAATCCAGCTCATTAATAAATTGATCAATTTCAGCTGCCGGAATACTAATCACCTTATGCCCTGCTTTCTGCCAAGAATAAGCATGCTCCGCATAAGACGGCGCTACAACACCGACAACACTGTTACCTTCACGCAAATATGGCAAACTTTGTATCGCAGCTTGAGAACCTGCTACAGCCAATAAAGAATCACACTGGTAATAATCTTTAGCTGCAGCACAAAGCCCATCTAGATTTTCAGGCAATCGCTGCCATACATCGGCCGGAATCTCAGGAATAAGATAGCCATTCGGGTTAATCCCTGTAGATAAATCCAACCAATCGTTTAATGGAATTTGATATTTTTGTGCTGCTTCACGCAAACAACCCCCATGTTTAAGCAAAGCTTTCTCCTATAAAAATAACGCCTACCCACAATAAACTTGTTAAAACGATCAATAAATTTGCACGCATTATGTCTTCATTAACCACATCACGACCACAACCTAATATAGGTTTATTTTTTACAATGCCATGATAAATTGCAGCCCCTCCTAGCTTTATATTTAAACACCCTGCCCCAGCACTCATTACAACTCCCGCATTGGGGCTTTCACAATGAGGGCTTTGCTGTTGCCAGCATTTCAACGCTTGCTGTGAATGGCCTAACAAAAGATAACTCAACGCTGTTAACCGTGCCGGCAACCAATTAAGCACATCATCTAAACGTGCTGCTGCATACCCAAAATAAAAATAGTGTTTATTTTTATAGCCCCACATCGCATCCAAAGTATTACTTAAGCGGTAAAATAATGCTCCCACCGGCCCCGCAATAACAAACCAAAAAATAGGCGCAAAAACAGCATCCGCACCATTTTCTAAGGCTGTTTCCACAGTTGCTTTGCGAATTTGTGGCTCATCCATTACTTGAGTTTCTCGACTAACAATCATGGCTATTGCTGTTCGTGCCCGCACTAAATCGCCTTGCTGTAAGGGTCGGTACACAGCTACCGTATGCTGTAATAAGCTACGCGGTGCAATACAAAAATAAAGAATCACTGGTGCTAATACTTGTTCTACCCGTTCAGAAGCCAATAGATTGAAAACAATAAAACAAACTGGAAAAATAGCCAATACTAGAGCAATAAAGCCATAGCCTCTCTGCCTAGCTTTAGAACTATCGTGTGACTGAATACAGAGCTGCTCCAAATAATCTGCCCATCGCCCGAACATAACTAAAGGATGATATTTCTTAGGCTCCCCTAATACAATATCTAACAATAAAGCACATACGAGAGAAATAGTAACAGACATTAAAAAAACCAGTATTCAAGAGGAAAATCATAACTACTTAGAGAACCTAAATAGTTGGGTTTTAAGAAATTAACTTAACGTTTAACATGCTGTACAGACTGAATTAATGCCGCACCACCCATAAATAAATCAGCTGATTTATTAGCAACGAAAAAAGCTTCAATATCATTTTCAGTAATTTGCTTAGAATCATAAACAAACACCCCCACTTGGTCACCCAGTTTTAAAAATCCAGTTTCTCCAAATGCTGTATAACGGGTTGCACCTAATGAAATAATAATTTTCTTAGGCTGCTTAAGTTGTTGTAAAAAATCCTGTAAATTTTCTAAAGGGCCAAAATCAGCTTGAGTATTCAACGTTTTAATAATCCAGTTTACAAGTTTACTATAGAAATATTGGTAGCCTATAACTGGGCTATCAACACCATATTGAATTACTTTATTATCGCGCCGCAAATAAGAATTAATATGAATATTATCTAAAACGCCTCCCTTTTGAAACTGATCAATATCAAACCATTGTTTTGCGATACCTGTACATGAGCTACCCCAATTCTTTTTTTCACTTATTTTTTTAGCATTGGGTTTACGAATTGAACAGTCATTAAATGCAGAAAAAGCAATGGGCTCTATCGATGTCACTTGCTCTGCAGCATAGACTACATTAAATAAAACACACATTTCCGGCTCCATATGTAAATTTACAGTGCCTGTAAAATCTGCATCTATTTGTGTATGTGATAATGGAAAAGTACCTACAAAAGATTCAGACTGAGGAATATAAATAGGAAAAATGCCTTTAGGGGCATTTTTTTCCTCAGTAATCACATTGATAAAATCAGCCGCTTCACCTGCTTGATTAAGGTGTTCAGCAAAATTACCTGCAATACCAAAAACAGGTATTAATTTAAGTTCTTCTGTATTAATTTGCATAATGCCTGATTAAAATTTTGTACTTACAAGAACGCCCTATTTTACTGATAAAGGAAATGTAATAATAGCTATCAATAACAAATAGCCATACAACAAAATATCAATCATGAAAAATGCACTGATCCCAATTTTGGGCTTTTCTGCCCCCAGTGGAACAGGTAAAACTACCTTATTAACTCAACTGATCCCATTATTAAATAAACAAAATATTCGTACTGGGTTAATAAAGCATAGCCACCATAATTTTCAAATTGATAAACCCGGCAAAGATAGCTTTCGTTTGCGTGAAGCTGGAGCAACGCCGGTTATGTTGGTTTCTAGCCATAGGCGAGCCATTATTACCGAGTTTCCTAGCCCACAAGAACCCATATTGAATGAACAGCTCAGCTATTTTGACCAATCAAATTTAGATTTAATTCTGGTTGAGGGCTTTAAACAAGAAACTTTCCCTAAAATAGAATTACACCGCCCCAGCTTAGATCAGCCTTTACGTTACTTACATGACCTCTCAATCATTGCTGTTGCCTCTGACCATGAACTCACTTTAGAACGAGAATTGGTACAAATAAACCTAAACCAACCCACTCAGATTGCTGATTTTATCATCCAGAATTTCTTAAAAAACCATGACTGATCACTGCAGTAATAATACCTTAATTAGTGTTGCAGAAGCACTCCAGTATATTAAATTAGCCGTACCAGTCGTTACTGACAAAGAAACCGTCACTCTGCATGATGCGTTAGGTCGCACGCTTGCACAAAGCTGTCATGCCCCCAACCACTTACCCGCGTTTCCTAATTCTTCTATGGATGGCTACGCATTTAATAGTGCGGATATAAATAACACGCCTTTTGATTTACTGGAAATTGGTACCTCATGGGCAGGCCGTCCTTTCCAAGGAAGCTTATCTGCAGGTCAGTGTGTACGAATTTTTACCGGAGCGGTAGTTCCTGAAGGCGCTGATAGTGTTATTATGCAAGAGCATATTACATGCAAAGAAGCTAATATTATTCAGTTCCCAAAAAATGCACAAGCACAGCAAAATATTCGCTACATCGGTGAAGATGTTAAACAATCTGATTGCTTATTAAGCGCCCCAAAACAATTATCAGCGATTGATTTAGGCTTATTAGCCGCTGCAGGTATTTATGAGGTTTGTGTTAAAAGAAAAATCCGTATTGCCTTTTTTTCTACAGGTGACGAACTACAGCCAGTTACCAACTCATTAGCAATGGGACAAATCTATGACAGTAACCGTTACACCTTAGCTGCTTTACTAAACAACCCTTGCTATACACTTAATGACTTAGGTGTCATTAAAGATAATAAAAAAGACCTTTATCAATGCTTAATAAGCGCAGCTCAAAGCCATGATGTTATTATTAGTACCGGCGGCGCATCAGTAGGTGATGCCGATTTTGTTAAAGAAATTTTAGATGAACTAGGTCAGGTGAATTTTTGGAAGTTAGCGATTAAGCCTGGTAAGCCCTTAGCTTTTGGACAAATCAAAAGCTGTGATTTCTTTGGTTTACCTGGTAACCCAATTTCTGTCATTGCTACTTTCCAACAAATTGTTACGCCCGCTTTACGTTACAAAATGGGCTTAACCAACAACACGCCTGTACGTTTTCACGCACAATGCAATAGCCCACTGCGTAAACAGTCGGGACGGCAAGAATTTCAGCGCGGGATTTTAAGCCAAACAGAAACGGGGGAATATGAAGTCGTTTCTGCTGGAAAACAAGGTTCAAATATCTTAAGTGCGAGTAGCCGTGCAAATTGTTATATTATTTTGCCACGTGAACAAGCGAATACCGAAACTGGAGCACAAGTACTTGTCGAACCTTTCAGTTTATTTTTATAACCTCTAAACCACACATTATTACTATGCTGACAATCAATCAATTAGCGCCTAATTTTACTCTTTATGACGCGCACAATACTGCACACAAATTAGATGACTATAAAGGCCAATGGCTGGTTATTTATTTTTACCCTAAAGATAATACGCCAGGGTGTACGACAGAAGCATGTAGCTTACGTGATGATATTGAGGAATTTGATACTTTAAATACAAAAATTATTGGTATCAGTACTGATACCCCAAAAAGTCATCTGAACTTCAGTGAAAAAAAATCTCTGAATTTTACACTTTTAGCGGACAGTAAAGGTGAAATAAGTTCTGCTTATGGTACCCTCTTCAAACTAGGCCCTATAAAATTCAGTAAGCGCCATAGCTTTATTATTAACCCTGCAGGCCAAATTGCCAAAATCTATCGCTCAGTCTCTCCTAGCTTGCATAGCCAAGAGTTAATATCTGATTTACAGCAATTACAAATGGCATACAAAGCTTAAGTAAGTATTATTTCTTTACAATAGTGCCCCAAGCGAATGCCCAAGTATCTGCCTGATAATGATCTGCATCTTTTTGTAAATTACCTAATAGCGATTGCTTTAATGTATTTTCAATAACACCAAAGAAATAACAATAGGCACGTTGCGCATCAATTGCTTTAATTTCACCGTCTTTTATACCGTTTTGCAAAATTCTGTGTATTTTTGTAAAAGGCGAAGTTTCCATTAACTGCTTTTCTTCAGGCAAAAATTCACTGATATTTAAAAGCAATAGAAATTTCATAATTTCAGGCGCATGGTCTGTCAAGTGAAACCATAAATCAACAATCTCTCTTAATTGCTCAGAAGCCTTACGATTTCTACGCCGGATATCATCAATTGAAACACTGAGCCGGTCAATAATCCATTGATATAAGGCTTGTGCAATTTCCTGTTTATTCTTAAAGTGCTTATATATTCCCGCACTGTTCTTAACACCTGAAAGCTCAGCAATCTCTACTAAAGAGGTATTAAAATACCCTTTATCAGTAAATAATTTTAGTGCAGCCACTAAAATATCATTACGCAGCTCTTCTTTATCTTTTTGTATTTCCTGATCCATGTTGTTTTTTTATCCTAGCTCTTTAATAGACGCTATTTTTTATTATTAGTAACATTAGTCAGCCATTGAAGTAAATGCAGCTTTTAAATAACTCACCATTGACCAGAGAGTTAAAATTGCAGCAATATACAGTATAACCAAACCAAATAAGTTCATTGAAAAACCTGCGATATCCTCACGGTAAAGTAAACAAGCAATAGCTAACATTTGTGCCGTTGTTTTCCATTTACCAATTTGTGAAACTTTCACCGTTGCACGTTGGCCTATTTCAGCCATCCATTCACGTAACGATGAAATCGCAATTTCTCGACCAATAATAATCGCGGCGGGCAGTGTCATCCAAATACTCGACTCAGCCTCGACCAATAAAACTAGAATAAAAGCAACCATGATCTTGTCTGCAACAGGATCTAAAAATGCACCAAATTTCGTTTCTACTTGCATTTTTCGCGCTAAATAGCCGTCTAACCAGTCAGTAATACCTGCAATTAAAAAAATAGTGGTTGTTGCTATATTTGAGTATTCCCAAGGCACATAAAAAAATATGGCTAGGACAGGAATTAACGCGATACGTAATAGCGTTAGTAATGTAGGTAAATTTATTGTCTCAATCATCTTGATGATGGAATGTATCGTATATTCGTTGCGCTAATTGCCGGCTAATCCCATTTACACTGCATAGTGCATCCACACCTGCCCGAGATATTCCTTGCATGCCGCCAAACTGCTTTAATAGTTGTTGTCGCCTTTTAGGCCCTAAACCGGCTATCGTCTCAAGCACGGACTCTTTCTTTGCCTTTCCTCTACGCGTTCGATGCCCAGTAATTGCAAACCGATGCGCTTCATCCCTAATATGCTGAATCAATAATAAAGCACTCGCATTAGGTGTGATATCTAACGGAAGTTCTTGCCCAGGCATAATCAAATTTTCCATTCCTGCTTTTCTATCAGGACCTTTTGAAACACCGACTATCATAACACTATTTACGTTTAATTCCGCTAACGCCTTTTCAGCTTCATTCACTTGTCCTTTACCACCGTCAATAAATAAAATCTCAGGCGCTTCATGCTCACCTTTTACTAAGCGCTTAAAGCGCCTAGAAACGGCTTGATAAATTGCTGCATAATCATCCCCCGGCGTAATCCCTTCAATATTAAAACGCCGGTAGGCAGACTTTACTGGCCCTTCCCGATCAAAAACCACGCAAGAAGCAACGGTAAAATCACCTTGCGTATGACTGATATCAAAACACTCCAAACGTTTTGGCACTTCCTGGCAACCCAACTCTTCTTGCAAACTTAAAAACCGCGCATAAATACCCTGCTTGTCAGCCAGCTTTGTAGATAAGCCATTGCCCGCGTTAACCACCGCCATTTGCAACCATTTAGCACGGTCACTACGCACATTAGGTGAAATACTAACACCATGCCCTGCATGCTTAGTCAGCACTTGTGCAAGTAATTCATATTCTTCGGGTGCGTGACTTACAATCAGTTCATGGGGCACATTTTTATCTAAATAATATTGTGGAATAAAGGCCTGCAAAATATTTTCTGGTGTATATTCATTATTAATTTTAGGAAAAAAAGTTTTACTCCCCAAATTCTGCCCATTACGAATAAAAAATATCTGCACACAGGCAACCCCTGCTTTTGTCGCACAAGCGACAATATCAACATCCCCTTTATCACCCGACACATAATTTTTTTCTAAAATCGTCCGTAACTGAATAATTTGATCTCTTATCCCTGCGGCTTGCTCAAACTCTAATTGCTCAGCGAGCTTATCCATTTGAGCAATCAATCTATCGATAAGTAAACTTCCCTTACCCTCTAAAAATAATGCCGTATGTTTAACATCTTCTGCATACTTCTCTTCACTAATTAAATCGACACAAGGGGCTGTACAACGCTCGATTTGATATTGCAAACATGGCCTAGATCGATTATTGAAATATGAGTCTTCACACTGCCTTATCGGAAATATTTTTTGTAATAATTTTAATGTTTCTCGCACTGCTCCAGCACTTGGATAGGGCCCGTAGTAATTTCCTTTTTTCTTTTTAGCGCCTCGATGCGATGTAATCAATGGGAATTTTTGCTCGCTGGACATAAATATAAAAGGATACGAACGATCATCTCTTAAACAAATATTATAGCGAGGCTTATGCCGCTTAATCAGCTGGCTTTCTAAAAGTAACGCCTCACCTTCTGTATGCGTAACGGTTACTTCTATTTTAACTATTTTAGCAACCATGACTTGCTGTTTAGGAGAGGCCGTACCTTTCCTAAAATAGCTGGTCACACGATTTTTTAGATTTTTAGCTTTGCCGATATAAATAATGTCATTTTTATCATTCAACATTTTATAAATGCCGGGCAAGCGAGTAAGGTTTTTTAAAAACTCATCTATATCAAAATTTTCCTTATCTAATTCTGTAGGTTCATCTTGTGTCATTTATAACAACTCACTTAATATAGCTAAGCATCTGTGCGTATTATTCGGTGTCACTACACACAGCATAAAAGGTATACCCCTACTACTTGATAATAAATGTTTACCAAATCACTATTGTCCACGAAAGGCACTAAAACTACGAAACAATCTTTTTTAGTACCTTTCGTAAACAAATAAGCAATTAGACGCCAACATAATTTTTCCCCATAAAAAAAGGGCCTCTCGGCCCTTTAATTATAGATAAATACAGAAACGTTTAGCTTTCTTCCTTACCTACTTCTTTCATACTTAATCTTACGCGACCTTGACGATCAATTTCTAAGACCTTAACTTTGACAACATCACCTTCCGAAAGCTTATCGCTTACTTTATCGACATGTTCATCAGTAATCTGAGAAATATGAACAAGACCATCTTTACCAGGAAGGATTGTTACGAAAGCACCAAAGTCCATTAAACGAGCCACTTTACCTTCGTAAATTTTGCCCACTTCAACGTCAGCGGTAATCTCTTCAATTATTTTTCTAGCCGCTTCGCCCGCTGCTTTATCAACTGAAGCAACATTAACGATACCTTCATCCGTTAAATCAACTGTCGCACCGGTTTGCTCAGTAATACCACGAATAGTCGCACCACCTTTACCAATAACTTCACGGATTTTACTAGGATCAATCTTAAAAGTAATAATTCTAGGTGCATAATCAGACATCTCTTCACGAGTTGTAGATAACGCTTTATTCATTTCATCCAAGATATGCAAACGACCTGCTTTCGCTTGGTCCAATGCATTACTCATAATTTCAGAAGTAATACCATCAATCTTGATATCCATTTGCAACGCAGTAATCCCTTGCGCAGAACCCGCTACTTTGAAATCCATATCTCCTAGATGATCTTCATCACCTACGATATCAGATAAAACGGCAAAATCTTCGCCTTCTTTAATTAAGCCCATTGCAATACCAGCAACTGGCGCTTTAAGAGGAACACCTGCATCCATCAATGCTAAGCTTGTACCACATACCGAAGCCATTGAACTTGAACCATTAGATTCAGTAATTTCAGACACAACACGAATAGTATATGGAAAATCCGCCATATCAGGCATAACCGCAGCAACACCACGTTTAGCCAAACGACCATGACCAATCTCACGACGCTTTGGTGAACCAACAAATCCTGTTTCACCCACACTGTATGGAGGAAAATTATAGTGCAACATGAAAGGCTCTTTATACTCACCCGCCAATGCATCGATAATTTGCGCATCACGTTCTGTACCCAATGTCGCAACAACTAGCGCTTGCGTTTCACCACGTGTAAACAATGAAGAACCATGAGTTCTTGGTAAAACACCCGTGCGTACTGCAATAGGACGAACCACATCTAAGTCACGACCATCAATTCGTTTTCTATCAGTTAAGATGGCAGAACGAACAACACGCTTCTCAATCTCTTCAATAATGTCACGAATAGCTGATCCTTCATATTTATCATCAGCGGTTAACTTTTCAACAACTGCTGACCTAATATCACTCAAAGTATCTTGGCGAACTAATTTTTCAGCAATCTGATAAGCACTTGCAATTGAAGCTTCCACTTCAGTTGTAACAAGCGCTTCTAAACCTGTATCTGCTTCAGGAGCAACCCAGTTATATAAAGGTGTATTAACTTCTGCAGCAAACTCATTAATTGCAGAAATAGCAACTTGCATGTGCTCGTGTCCAAATAACACAGAACCCAGCATGATTTCTTCACTTAAATTATCAGCCTCAGACTCAACCATTAATACTGCTTGATCAGTACCTGCAACGACTAAATCTAATGATGAACCCTCTAAACTTTCTTTATTCGGGTTTAAAACATACTCACCATCAATATAGCCAACTCGTGCTGCACCTATAGGGCCATTAAATGGCAATCCTGATACCGCTAAAGCTGCTGATGCACCTAATAGTGCTGGAATTTCTGGATCTACATCTGGGTTTAATGAAACAACAGTGATAATGATTTGAACTTCATTCGTATATCCTTTAGGGAACAAAGGACGAATGGGTCTATCAACAAGACGACATGTTAGAGTTTCGGTCTCTGTAGGGCGACCTTCACGCTTAAAAAATCCACCTGGGATTTTACCAGCTGCATAGGCTTTCTCTTGATAGTTCACAGTTAATGGAAAAAAATCACCACCATTGGCTTCTTTTTTTCCAACCACTGAAACTAAAAGCGATGTACCTTCTACATCAATCATTACTGCACCGCTTGTTTGACGGGCAATTTCGCCTGTTTCAATACTAACCATTTGTTGACCGTATTGAAATTCTTTTCTGATTGGTTTCAGATTCACTATTGTTTTTCCTTCGTATTAGAAATTGGATTTAAGTTATTTAATCCAAGTGCAAAAGCAATAAAAAAGCGGTACATAATACCGCTTTTTATATTTATATCTTACTTACGTAAGCCTAGACGAGAAATAAGCGTCTTATATCGTACTACGTCTTTGCCTTTTAAATAATCTAACAATTTACGACGCTGATTAACCATTCTTAATAATCCGCGACGTGAATGGTTATCTTTTTTATGCGTTGCAAAATGCGGTGTTAAATGATGAATATGTGCTGTTAATAAAGCGACTTGAACTTCAGGAGATCCAGTATCTGTATCTGCTAAGCGATATTCTTCAACAACTGCTTTTTTTTGTTCTGCTGTAAATGGCATTTTTAATCCCTATGATTAGTAATATTAATAGAGCGTTTGCTCTGGTTTAGAATGTCTCCACGATAGGGTGTAGAAACATGAAAAATTAATTCATTATAAATAATTTTCTGGGCTGTATTTTATCATCCATTAACATTTCCCCCAAGCCCAAAAAAATTTTGTTGAAATATATTCGACACATACTTGATTCAGAAATTGCTTCTGAACAGGGTATTCTCTGGCCTTGCTGAATTAAATCAGCTTCAATTTGAGAGATATGCACAGCTGGCATGAACGCCAAAGGTTGATCAACGGGCACTAATAGTGACTGCATCTGCTCATCACTTTCTAAATCCTGTAACTGCTCAATAGTGTATGCCTCAGATAAAGAGAACTCTCCCGCGGCAGTACGTCGTAACTCTTTAACTGTTGCGCCACAACCTAAATAGTGCCCAATATCCTCAGCCAACGTTCTTATATAAGTCCCTTTAGAGCAGCGTACATCTAAAGTCAGCAATCCATCAGAAAAACCAAGACACTCAATCGCATAAATTGTGATTTTACGTGCTTTGCGCTCAATTGTAATTCCTTCACGAGCAAACTCATAAAGTTTTTTACCATTATGCTTCAATGCTGAATACATTGGTGGAACCTGTTCAATCTCACCAACAAAACGAGCCAAACACTCCGTTAACTGATCTGAACTTATTTCTGGGACTACCTTAGTTTCTAAAACAACGCCATCTACATCGCCCGTATCAGTCATCACACCCAACTGAATGACTGTTTGGTAACGCTTATCATCAGCCAGCATATAAGCAGAAACTTTAGTTGCTTCGCCTAAACACACGGGCAACAAACCTGTAGCTAAAGGGTCTAAACTACCTGTATGCCCTGCTTTATTAGCGTTATAAAGGCGCTTCACTTCTTGCAAAGCTTTATTGGATGAAATTCCTTGCCGCTTATCTAGCAACACAATTCCATGTATATCACGCCCTTTTTTACGCCTAGCCATATTTACCCTTAGCTCTCAGAATCTTCCGGAGGGAGCTCAATATCTGACAATAATTCAGAAACACGCATCCCATTTTCAAACGAAGTATCATAATAGAATTTAATATATGGCACACTCCGTAAACGCATACGCTTACCCATTTCAGATCGAATATAAGGCGCGGCATCATTTAGCCAGCCTATATTATCTTTCTGCCCTTCTTCATCCGCACCTAAGGCCGTAATATAAATTTTCGCTGAAGCCAAATCCTTACTTAACTCAACTTCATTGACGGTTATAAAGCCAATACGCGGATCTTTAATTCCTTGCTGCAAAATAATCGCTAACTCTTTTTGCATTTGCGATGACACCCGCGCACTACGCTTAAACTCTCTAGCCATTAGAGTTCACGCTTCACTTCAACACGTTCAAATACTTCAATCTGGTCACCGTTCTTAACATCGTTGTAATTCTTTACGCCGATACCACATTCCATGCCCATTTTGACTTCATTCGCATCATCTTTAAAGCGCCTTAATGACTCAAGCTGACCTTCATAAATCACAATATTGTCACGTAATACACGGATAGGTAAGTTACGTTTCACATAACCTTCAATAACCATACATCCCGCAATTGAACCAAACTTAGGCGAACGGAACACGTCACGAACCTCAGCAAGACCCACAATATTTTCTTTAATCTCAGGTGCCAACATGCCACTAACTGAACGCTTAACTTCGTCAATCGCATCATAAATAACACTGTAATAATGTAAATCAATTTCTTTTTCAGCAATTAATTTTCTAGCTGTAGCATCAGCACGGACATTAAAGCCGATTAAGATAGCACCCGAAGCTAATGCTAAATTCGCATCCCCTTCATTGATACCACCCACACCACCATAAACCACCTTAACTGAAACCTCATCATGAGATAAACTCACTAACGATTCACGTAAAGCCTCTAAGCTACCTTGCACATCAGTCTTAACAATAATATTTAAGTTAGATGTTTCACCAGCCGCCATCTTCGAGAATACTTCCTCAAGCTTAGATGCTTGCTGCGCTGCATTACGTGATAGCTTACTCCTATCTTCACGATGCTCTGCTAAGTCTCTAGCCGCTTTTTCGTTAGTAACAACAAGAAAGTCATCACCTGCATTAGGTGTTCCAGATAAACCAAGAATCTCAACAGGTGTTGAAGGGCCTGCTATTTTTAGCTTCCCGCCAATTTCATTAAACATAGCCCTAACACGACCATATTCATGCCCACATAAAACCACTTGGCCTTGCTCTAAAGTTCCTTTCTGCACCATGATTGTTGCCACTGCACCTCGACCTTTATCCAGTCTAGACTCAATAACTAAACCTGAAGCCGTTCCTTCATTCGGCGCTTTTAATTCAAGCACTTCAGATTGCAAGATTAACGCTTCAATTAACTCATCAACCCCTTCACCTGTTTTCGCAGAAACTTTAATGAACTGAGTATCACCACCCCACTCTTCAGGTACCACGTTGATCGCGGCCAATTCTTGCATCACCTTATCTGGATTGGCTTCTGGCTTATCAATCTTATTCATTGCCACAATCATTGGAACATTGGCAGCTCGCGCATGCTCAACCGCTTCTTTTGTTTGCGGCATTACACCATCATCAGCCGCAACCACGACAATCACGACATCAGTAACATCCGCTCCACGCGCACGCATTGCAGTAAAAGCAGCGTGACCAGGTGTATCTAAAAAGGTAACAGAACCATGATCAGTAACTACTTGATAAGCACCGATATGTTGAGTAATCCCACCTGCTTCACCTGAAGCAACCCGGGTTTCACGAATATAATCTAATAAAGATGTTTTACCGTGATCAACATGCCCCATAATCGTAACAATTGGCGCCCTAGAAAACTCTTCACGGTCGTCATCATCCTCAGTATGCTCAGCCAACATCCCTGTCTCATGGTCATCTTCGCTAGTCATGACTGGAGTATGGCCCATTTCTTCAACTAAAATAACCGCCGTTTCTTGATCGATACTTTGGTTAATTGTCGACATGATGCCAAGCTTCATTAAGTGCTTAATTACTTCAGCAGCTTTAACACTCATCTTTTGAGCTAATTCAGAGACTACTATGTTCTCAGGAACATTAATTTCTTTTGCTGCAACCTCAGTAGGCATTTCAAAAGCATGCTTTGCATCAGTTGCAAATTGTTGCTCTTTCGACACATTACGACCACCTTTTTTGCGGCCTTTCTTACCATAAGCTGCTCGCCCACCACCTGCCGGTTTATCTGCTCTTCTATGAACAGTTGTAGCAGGTTTAGCTGCATTCCTACCACCACCAGGCGCACCCGCATTTGCTGGCTTTCTTGCTCCAGCACCTGCGCTTGCCGGCTTTCTTGCTCCACCAGAAGCTTTCCTCTCTGCTGCCGCTTTTTTAGCCGCCGCTTGCTTTCTAACTTTTTCTGCATTTCGTTCTACAGAGGCTTCAAGTCGTTTAGCTTTTTCTGCTACTAAACGTTCTTCATTAGAAATTTTATTTTTCTTTTCCTGTTCAGCACGCGCATCCGCCTCTTGCTTCTCTATAGCCGCTGATTTAGCGTCCGCCTCAGCCTTTTCTCTTGCAGAAGCCTCTCTATGTAATTTTTCTTCAGCTTCCTGTTTTTCAGTATGCTCATCAAGATCTTTCTTAACCCTATCAAGCTCAACTTTTGCTTCAGCCGTCATTGCATCTTCACGCTTAATATAAGTCTTTTCTTTTTTAACTTGAATATTAATTGTTTTAGTATCTTTACCCGGAGCTGTACCTTGCTTTAAGCTGGTAACAGTGCGACGCTTTAAAGTTACTTTTTTAGCACCAGTATCTCCTGCCTCACCCTCTTTACCATGTCGTTTACGCAAATGCGCCAATAACGATACCTTTTCATCTTCGGTAACGGTATCACTTTCCTTATGCGCAGAAATACCTGCTTCCTTCATTTGCACCAATAATCGATCCAGAGGTATCCCAACTATGCCAGCTAATTCTTTTACTGTCTTATCACTCATTTTTCAACCTCTCCATTATCATTAGCAAACCAAGGTTCACGTGCTTTCATAATTAATTTAGCTGCTATTTCTTCATCAACACCAGAAAATTCGAGCAAATCATCAACTGCTTGCTCTGCTAAGTCATCCATCGTTATTATGCCTTTACTTGCCAGCTCATAAGCCAACTCCTCAAGCATTCCCTCCATAGCTAACATATCTTCGGCAGGCTCCGCTGTCTCAATTTTTTCTTCTGATGTAATTGCATTAATTAGCAATATATCTTTCGCACGTGAGCGTAATGTTTCAACTAACTCCTCGTCAAAACCATCAATCTCTAGCATTTCACTACTAGGGACATAAGCAATTTCTTCGACAGAATTAAAACCAACTTCAACTAAAACAGTCGCGATATCCTGATCTACATTTAATTGCTCTACAAACGATTGAACTAATTTACCTAACTCTTCCTGAGTGTCTTTATTTACTTCGTCGGCATCTCGAACATTAAGCTCCCAACCGGTTAATTCGGTTGCTAAGCGCACATTCTGACCACCCCGCCCAATTGCCTGAGATAAGCTATCTGCTGATACCGCCACATCCATCGTATGCTTATCTTCATCAACAACAATAGACTCAATTTCTGCTGGCGCCATGGCATTAATAACAAACTGCGCATCATTCTCATTCCATAAAATGACATCAATACGTTCGCCATTTAACTCATTAGAAATAGTCTGCACTCGCGAACCGCGCATTCCCACACATGCTCCAACTGGGTCAATACGTAAATCATTACTACGTACCGCTACTTTTGCTCTAGAACCTGGATCACGCGCAGCGCCCAGAACATCAATCATACCTTCACCCACTTCGGGCACTTCTAGTCTAAATAAAGCCAATACTAATTCAGGAGCGGTACGACTAACATATAATTGAGGACCACGAACTTCAGTACGCACCTCTTTTAAATAACCTCTAATTCGGTCACCTACACGCACCGTCTCTCTTGGGATCATATTCTCGCGCGGTATAAATGCATCCGCATTACCGCCCAAGTCCATATATATATTTCCTTTCTCTATACGCTTAATAACACCCGTCACTAATTCACCCACTCTATCAACATAGGCGTCTGCAACTTTCTTACGTTCAGCTTCACGTACTTTTTGAATAATAACTTGCTTAGCCGCTTGAGCAGAAATCCGGCCAAATTCAACTGATTCTATCTCATCTTCAATAAAGTCATCTACCTCAATATCTGCTTCATCCATCTGAGCAACTTGTAATGATATTTGCGTCGTAGGGAACTCAATTCCTCCTTGAAACTCCTCACTTTCTTCAACAACCTGCCAACGCCTATAAGTCTTAAAGCTCCCTACTATCCGGTCTATATCAACACGTGCTTTAATAGGAAATTCATAACGTGATACCGTAGCACTCTCTAAAGCTAACTCTATAGCCTCGAATACCACCTCTTTATCAATATCTTTTTCGTTAGAAAAAACATCAACAATCAATAAAATTTCTTTATTTACCATCAGAACCTCCCTTAAATTGAATAGTCTGGTTCAAGTCGCGCTTTAGACATCGCTTGAAATGGGACCTCATAAACCTGACCATCCTGCTGAAGATAAACTTTACCGTCCTCAACCTTTTCGATCAAACCTGTTATATTTCTTCTGCCTCCGACAGGTTTAAATAAATTAACCTTTGCCCTTTGGCCAATAAATTTCTCAAACTGCTCTATTTTAAATAACGGCCTATCCATGCCTGGCGACGAAACCTCCAAGTTATACTCACCAGAAATAGGATCCTCAACATCCAAAACCCCACTAATCTGATGACTTACGCTAGTACAGTCCTCCATACCAACGCCCTGTTCACTATCAATATAGATACGTAGCATCCCATGCGTAGGATGCGGGTTATACTCAACCCCTACACACTCATAACCTAAGCCTTCTACGACAGGCTCTATTAATTTAAGCAAATTATCAGGTGCTTGCTTCATCACGCCTCACTTTCTTACACACATAAAAAAAGAGGCCACAGCCTCTTCCATTGAATACCTTAATATAACTTCTTTACTAGAAGCTAGAAACATAAAAGCCCCTAAAAAGGGGCCTTTAAAATATCTGGTAGCGGGGGCAGGATTTGAACCTACGACCTTCGGGTTATGAGCCCGACGAGCTACCAAGCTGCTCCACCCCGCGATTGATTTGACTTATTATACTGACTTTCCTTTGTCTTGCAAGTTTATTTTTAAATAAATTATAAAACATCATTTACTTAATAAAACCTTCCTAAATAATTCAATGATGAAATCGTGGTTTAATTAAAAACCCCATCCATCACGAATCCACTTACAATCAACAAAACACAATAAGCGAACAACAAGTATACCCCCTTAAACTAAAAACATCAAAATAAACCCCGAAAAAATCCCTGCAATAACATCATCAAGCATTATCCCTACGCCACCCGACACCTTCTGATCTACCCACTTAATAGGCCAGGGCTTAACAATATCAAAAATACGAAATAGCACGAAACCCATAATTAAATTTTGCCACGAAAAAGTAACAAACCACATGGTCACTAATAGCCCTGCTATTTCATCCCATACAATCCCACCAAAATCGTGCTCCCCCAATAACTCCGCTGCACGTCCACATATCCATATACCGACAATTGAACATACGATAGTCGCGCCACTATATATAAGGCTATTTGTTTGCGCCAAGAGCAAATAAATCGGCACTGCAGCTAAAGTACCAAAAGTGCCGGGCGCCTTCTTGGCCAGTCCCGAGCCAAACCCAAAGGCTAAGAACAGCACAGGACTTAACATTATTTGCTCTACTGTGAGTTGGTTTTTACCTATTTTTCTCATTTATTTTATTCCAAATGTCGTTGTACGCTGGGAGGAAAGATTTTGGTACGAATAAATTCGAACCGACTTTTAATTTATTTGACTTACTATCACTCAAAATAACGCATTACTCGCCTTTACACTTAACCGGCCACAATACGATAGTCTTGTAGTTATTTTTTATATAGCTAGAATTCACACCCAGCCGCCCCCACTTCTACCGTAGGTATCTACACAACTTGGGCATAAAAAATCCCTCCCTTACTGGGGAGGATTGGGTGGGGAGACACTAGAATATGCTGTTTACTTTAGTGACTCATGTTACGCAGCAATTGAATGCTTTCACTCTCATGAAATACAACAAAGAGTGCGCAGCATCAGAACCACTGCCATTAAGTTAAGGAAAAAAGAATTTATTTTAATTTCTCCGCCCCCAACCCCCTCCATCAAGAGGGGGCTTAAGAGCAAGAAAAAATCACCCTTAAACCGCTTAACTTAATGGCAGTGAGCATCAGAACCGTAGCCCGTATTACGCAAGCTTCATACGGGCTACAGATTCTTTTGAACCTCCACTTACCTATTAATCACTGATGTTACACAGTAATGGAGCGTGAAGGAAATATAATCTGGAGAAGTCTTTAAGACTTGTGTAAATACCTACGCCCTTCTACCTACAATTAGAATTAGAGTGCTGATATTAATTTTATGAAAAATGCTCAAAACCACCGGACTCAAAATCGACCTCTTGTCCGCCTCTCTTTATTCTCAGCCCCAGCTTCCGCTCAATAACACCAATACAGGTACACTCTATCGTTAATTGCTTGGCTTTTTCAGGGCTAATCGTAAAACACAATTCATAATCATCTCCCGCCACTAAAGGCATCCGCCAATCCTGAGTTTCTCGCATATAAACCTTAACATCATCCGTCATTGGGATATTTTGATAATCAAGGCTAGCACCCACATTGCTTTTTTCTAAAATATGCCCCAGGTCAGCCACCAATCCATCTGAAATATCAATACAAGCATTTGCCAAACAACGAAGCTCTTGCCCCTCATTAATTCTAGGCTCAGGCTGATTAAATTGCTTCAGCACTTGTCGCGCATCAGACATTTCATAACCCTGCTTTACCTTCAAGCCCAAACCCGCATCACCAACACAGCCGGTCACATAAATTAAATCACCCACTTCTGCCGCAGACCGAAGTAAAGCCTGCCCACAAGGAACAACTCCCATAGCTTGCACGGTTAACGTTAAGGGTCCAGATGTAGTGTCGCCCCCAATTAAATCAACATTATACTTATCCAGTAAAGCAAACAAACCTTGAGAGAAACCTACCACCCACTTCCTATCAACCTTAGGCAAAGTTATCGCCAAACTCACGGCGATAGGCTCCGCCCCCATACTAGACAAATCACTCAAATTAACAGCTATCAACTTATGCCCAAGCAATTCAGGCTCTACATCTTCAAAAAAATGCACACCCTCAACCATGGTATCAACAGTGATAGCCATTTCATAACCCGCAGGAACGGAGAGCAACGCACAATCATCACCCACTGATAATTGCGTACTTTTTCGCCCAGCAGGACGAGTAAAAAACTGTTTGATTAAATTAAACTCTGTTAATGCCATAAATGTTTATTGAGTTTATTTTTTCTGTAACTGCTGCAAAGCTTTGTTATGCTCTTTCACCTTTAACTCCATATCCTCTAATTTTCCACTCAGATCATCAGGCATATTAGGTGAGTATATCTTCCCTGTTTTACGATTCAGGTCTTCGACTTTTTTTAACTGAAAGTGTACCGACTCACTCGACATTTTTACTTTTTCTGCCGGTTTTTTCGGGCTCTTACTTTCAACCACTTCCTCAACTTTCGCCGGCACAATTTTAGGCGCCGTCATTTTTTTAATAGCTTTATCTGAAGCGGAGTCTCTATCTTGCTGGAATTTATATAAATCCTGCTCTTTAATATATTTATCCTTTACTAAAATTCTAGTTTCAGCATTCTGCGGACAGCTACCTCTTTTATAAGTTACTTTCCCTCTCACTTCACACTTAGTAATTGCAGCAGCAGACTGAGCAAAACCAAGCAACAATAAAGCTATTAAAATTTTCACCCTAAACTCCTAAACTCTTAGAATACGCACCTTAACATATACATCGAACTACCACAGCTACTTTGCAGACACCCAAACAGAGTTCAAATTAAGTAACTTTTTCATTTTTAATGCATATGCCGCAGCATCCGCCTTGACCTTAAATCCTGAAACTCGAACCCTGTACCATTCAGACCCTTTTATATCGATAGGTACCGCTTCCGCAGGAACCCCTTTTTTCTTAAATTCATCCACCTTCTTATCGGTATACCAGCGCTGCTTAAATGATACCAAATTAACTACCCACTCTTTAGTGGCCGCTACCTTCTTAGCTTTTTTAACAGATCGCGTTTTTTTTGCAGCACGCGCCGACAAACTCGCCAACTTAGCTTCAATCGCCGTAATTTTCTCACTAACAATTAACAACTGCTCACCCAATTCTTTACTATTCTGCTCATCAATATCATTCACTTGACCTTGCAGCGCGTTTAAACGCTCAGGTAAATCATTCACCACCTTCATAACACTTTCCAACGAAAGCCCTATTTTTTCAATTTTCTCGTCATTTGGATTGACTGCCGACACCTCTAAACGATCCTCAATATCCATGACACTGATTTGTGTTCCCTCCAAATCAGACTGCACACCAGAATTTAAGACCAGCACAACAATACCCACAATCAAAGCAATTCCACCCACAGCTAAAGCACCAATCACCTTCATTTTCAGTGACTGACTTTCCTCAGAAACAATTCTAGCAGCTCTTTTCTGCTCTTTAACTGTTTTCGATAAATCTTCTAATTCTTGCTTCAATTTAGCTAAATCTGCAACTACAACTCCTGAAGCCGGATTATCCACAGAAGCGACTTGCGCTTGTTGCTGCACTGGTGCAACTGACGCCGAAACAGGGGGAGCAACAGGCGCAGCTGCAGCCTCGGCGGGCACTGGCTCTAGCTTTTCTACCACTGGCTCAGGCGGCGGCTCAGCAACAGCGACCTCCTCTGTAAACTCATCCCCCGAACCCTCATCGTCATCAGCCGAAATATCAAAATCAGCCATCAAAAAATCATCCTCTTCACTTTCATCAGACGAGAACTCATCAACCTCTGCCATACTGTCATCACTCGGTTCGTCTGGCTTTTTCGCTTCCTCACTCTCCTGCTCGGCAAGCAATTCATCAGCAAATGCACTCATTTCATCGTCAGCTGACATTTCAACCTCATCTTCAATTTCCGCAAACTCATCCATTTCTTCTGGCTGTTGCACATCCCGCAACAAATCATCCACTGAATCATCCTCCGCAAATTCATCCTCATCATTGCTCGTTTTCTCCTGCTCAGAAATAACCCCATCTAATAAGGAGTCAACTAAATCGTCAACATTTTCTGCTTCACTAGTCGCCACACCTTGGGTATCCCCCAATAACTGATCTATGGCATCATCACTGTCCAATATTGCCTGATCATCTTCGACTTGGTCAGCCGTATCCTGCAGCATCCTATCTAAATCATCATCAAAACTATTATCTACTTGTGTATCTTGCCCAGAATCAGCCATTTCCCTTTACCTCAATCACAATAAATCCAACCACACTGAATTTTAACATCAAAATAAAACCCTAATAATGTAATCTAACGGCCAAAAATTACTTTTATAAAGGCCACTTTGCCAACAAAATAAAATTCACTCTAAAAACAACCCAAATCAACACTCATAAAGTAAAAACCAAACACCCCACCTCTATATAAACGCTTTACCAATAAAACGCTTATTTAATCTTGTATCACTTTATTATAGACACAAAAACAAACCTTATCTGACACAAAATGACAAAACCTTAATCTCATGGTAAAATTGAAAAGTTTCACTGTATGGAAGTTTAATAATTTAATAAGCACTCCCTATCGCATCACGCTATATTTAAAGCGAAGAATTGCAAAAGTGGACTGTAAATTTCCACAGTTATTAACTTAAATTATTTTTACTGCTATTTACAATAAGCAGTTAAAACTAACTATTATTGTTGCTTAAAACGGGCTGGATGGATGAACAAAAACTCCCCATTAAATAAATCAAATCAAATGCTATATAACGCAGAGTCATCACAAGACAGTTGCGGCGTGGGCTTTATCACTCACAAACAAAGCAAACAAACCCATGATTTACTCAATAAATCACATGAGGCCCTTTGCACCATTCCTCACCGTGGCGGCATGAGTGCGGAAGGTATTGGTGATGGTGCTGGTGTTAATATTGATTTATCCCTCAATTTTTTCCGCAAAGTAACTGAAGCACCTAAACTTGAACTAGGTCAATTTGGTGTTGCTAATTTCTTTTTCCCAGAAGATCATAGTCATTATGATTCTGCTGCACTTGATTTAGTTGAAAATCACCTCAAAGAATATGACTTACCTATTATCAAATGGCGTGATATTCCCGTTGATAACAGTGTAATTAACGAAGCTTCAGTTAAAGCTCAATTACCTATTAAGCAGGTTATCTTTTCTCGCCCTAAGGCATTAAAGGATGCCAGCCACAATGAATTTGAGCATTACATCCAAGATGTTTTGCTTACTATTGAAGAAGAAGGTTTTACCCGTCATGAACTCGATGGCTTTTACCCTTTATCAATGAGCTCACGCACACAGGTTTATAAAGGCCGTTTAAATTCATTTGAGGTTATTCCTTACTTCACTGATTTGTACGACAAAGATCACGAGATTAGCACGCTATTTTTTCATACGCGCTTTTCAACCAATACTGCGCCTGCAACCATGATGGCTCAGCCATTTCGTTACATGGCGCATAATGGTGAACTCAACACTGATAAGAAAAACCGCCTAAGCGAACAAGCCATCGCAAGACAGCATGGCAAGCATTTAGTTTTCCCTATTGGGCAGTCAGACTCTAGCCGTTTAGATCAAACTTTGTCACGCCGCATTCATGAAGATAAGCTGGATATTGTCACAGCAATTCTAGCGATGATGCCACCTGCGTGGGAAAATGACACAACACTTTCTGCAGACGTTAAAGCAATGCTGGAATATTTCAGCTTATATGAAGAAAAAAATGACGGCCCAGCAGCCTTAATTTTTAACGATGGAATTCGTGTTGGCGCGCGTTTAGACCGGCTAGGTTTACGTCCCTTACGTTCTGTTGAAACAACTGAATATTTAGCAGTGCTGTCTGAAGCAGGACAAATCGACTTCCCTTCTAAAGATGTCTTAAAGCGTGGCCGTATTGAAGCCGGTGGCATGATCTATTTTGATCATGAAACCCGCAAATCATACAATAGCCATGAAGTTATGGAGCGCTTAGCTAAAGAAACAGATTACCATGCCTTACTAAAAGCCCGCGCCATACATTTAGATGACCTTGATACGGTTGAGCTCTCTGAACTTGAGAGTCAGTACCCTTTAAATATTGATCAGCAGCATACAGCTTACTCATTAAACCAAGAGAGTTTTAAGTTTCTACTTGATCCAATGCTTAGCACAGGTTTAGAAAAAATCTCTGCAATGGGCTATGGCATTACACCTAACGCCCTGTCAGGTGCTGAAGGTGGCATGTCCCGCTATTTTAGCCAGCGTTTTGCTCAAGTCACTAACCCTCCTCTTGATTCATTGCGTGAAAGCGACGGTATGACTTTGCGGGTTGCTTTAGGTGCCAAGCCTACTTTCTCGGCGGCAACTAGCAAGCAACTAGTGCTTAATTCACCTGTTTTACAGCGCACACAATTAGAACAAATCCGCAAACAAAGCACGGTCAGTGTTATTACCGTTGACGCTTTGTATACCCCTTCAGCTGATGCTGAAAAAAATGAAGAAAACCTAACTCAAGCCTTAACTAAAGTTTGCAATCAAGTAGGTGAAGCTGCAAAAATAAATACCGGCATCATTATTCTAAGTGACATTAATATCAGCCAAGATAAAGCAGCAATCCCTGCTTTATTATTAATCTCAGCGGCTAACCAACACTTAGTAAAGGAAGGCTTACGCTTTAACTCTTCACTTATCTCTGAAACTGGCCAAGCTGTCAGCGCACACGATGTCGCTACTGCATTAGGCTTTGGTGCTTCAGCAATTTGTCCAATAAGTGTACATAACCGCGTTATCTCGCAATACAGTGAAGATAAGCAACAAAACGCACTCGATAGCTATCAAAAAGCGGTTGAAAAATCACTAATGAAAACTATGGGTAAATTTGGCTTATGTACAGCAGAAAGTTATATAGGTGGTGAGTTTTTCGAATCTAATTATATTGATACTGACGAGCCACTACTAAAAACTTATTTTCCAAACATTCACTCATCAGTGGGTGGTGTACGCTTTGCTGATATCGCTGCAAGTTCAAGCGAATGGCATCACAAAGCTTTAGCAGTTAATGAAGAAAATGACATTCCATTCCTTGGTTTGTTCAAAGAGCGCAACGAAGGCGCTGGACATACTTTTGGGAATACCTCAGTACGTGAATATATTCACATGACTGATGAAGATATTCTCTATATCGACCAAGAAAAGTCACCAGAAGTCAGTGATAACGCTTATGCGGATTTTGGCTATGAAAAACGTACCCCAGAACAAATTGATCATTTTGGTGTGACACCTGCCTACCGTAATTTCACACGCATATTAATGGAAGAGCGTGATAGTCGCCCTGCCGCTTTACGTGATGTGATGAGTTACCCAGCAGATATTTCTCGCGCTAAAGAAACAGCCGAATTTGATGCAATTCTTGGCAAACAAAACCTCTACGGTAATATTAATTTCAGCATTCGCGGCCTAAATACTGAGAAAAATAAAAATAGCGTTGTTATTACATTAACTAATGATCACTCTAAACAACGTATAGAAAATTTATCAGCACACTTTAAGTCTCGCTTTGCAGATACTGGGTTAAATATCAGCGCCTCTGCTAACAATATTGAAATTAGCTTTAAAGATGCCGATAGTATTTTTGCTCACTACTTCAAAAATATTATTGCTCCCCGCACGACGATTTCACTAACTGACGTACAGCCCGCGCATGAAATTACAGCGACACTTGCCACTGGCGCAATGAGTCACGGAGCATTATTATCCGAAGCACACGAAGCAGTTGCACAAGGGACCAATATTGCAGGCGCATTAAGTAACTCTGGTGAAGGGGGGGAGCACTCTAGCCGTTACAACACAATTAAGTCGAGTAAAATTAAACAATTTGCTTCAGGACGTTTTGGAGTCTGGGTTGGCTATTTAGCTGATTTAAATATCGAAGAAATTGAAATTAAAATTGCGCAGGGTGCAAAACCCGGAGAAGGCGGCCAATTACCCGCACCTAAAGTTTCAGTTGAAATTGCTGCAGCTCGTGGTGGCACACCTAAAGTTGAGTTAATCAGCCCTCCTCCACACCATGATACTTATTCAATTGAAGATTTAGGGCAATTAATTCACGATGCTAAAGCCGCTCGTGTAAAGGTTGTGGTTAAACTGGTTTCTTCTGAAGGAATTGGAACCATTGCTGTTGGTGTTGCTAAAGCAGGTGCTGATGTCATTAACGTAGCCGGTAATACGGGCGGTACAGGTGCTGCTGCAGTTACCAGCTTAAAAAATACCGGTCGCTCACCAGAAATTGGTATTGCTGAAGTGCATCAAGCACTATCTGTAAATGGCCTACGCGATAAAGTTGTTTTACGTTGCAGTGCAGCCCATCAAAATGGTTCTGACGTTGTTAAATCAGCTATTTTAGGTGCCGACTCTTTTGAGTTTGGAACAACCGCACTCATGATGCTTCGTTGCGTTATGGCAAAAAACTGTAATGTTCGTTGTCCTGCAGGCTTAACTACGATTCATGAAGAATTCAAAGGCGACCCACGAGTACTCGCTCAATACTTCATGAACTTAGCGCATGAAGTTCGTGAAATTCTTGCTGCACTAGGCTACCAAAGCCTTAAAGAAATCCGCGGCAATACAGATTTATTACATTTAATTGATCATGAGTGCATGGTCGGCCAACTTGATTTCACTAAATTACTCAACCGAGTTGATGTGGTTAAAGTAAAAGATCCTGTTTACTTAGAAGCGGACTTCTCTATTGACGATAAAATCATTGAGCAATTTAAATCTGGCTTTATTAATAAAAAACAAGTTCAGGTTATTGTTGAAGGTCCCGATTTTAAACTTAATAATCGCCACAAAACAGTCGGCGGTCAAGCGGCCATCGATATTGAGCGCTTACTAGCTTATCAATTAGATAAACAAGAAGTTGAACAGCACGCAAATATTTACACAAACCAGCATAAGCGCCGTTATTTAGCGCCCGACACATTGATTGTTCGCACTCATGGCTCGGCGGGGCAAAGCTACGGTGCATTTAATAATGATGGCATACGCCTTGAGCACACCGGAACCTGTAATGATGGTGTAGGTAAAACAGCATCGGGCGGTACCATTATTGTGCTATCTCCAGGTGGTGGCCATAAAGTTCCTGGTGAAAACGTTTTAGTGGGTAACTTCACTTTATTCGGCGCTACTGGCGGTAAAACCTTTATTAATGGTGAAGCAGGCGATCGTTTTGCAGTCCGTAACTCTGGTGCAATGGCAGTGGTAGAAGGCGTAGGTGATTTTGCCTGCGAATATATGACTAATGGCGCCGTACTAAATATCGGTACGTTTGGTAAAGGCTTCTGTAACGGTATGTCAGGCGGTAATGCATATCAGTACGACCCTGAGAATAAATTAAAAAACCTTTACGATGCTTCTTCGGTAGAAATTAGATCCTTAGCTGAAGACACTGATACTGCACGTGCGCATGAGAAATTTGTAATTTACATGCTCGAGCAGCATGCTGAATATGCACAATCAAGTGTGGCACAGAAGTTATTAAATAACTGGGCATCTGAGCGTACAAACTTTAAGTTTGCTATTCCACTTTGGTTATACAAAACTCAAACGGCTGAATTTATTGCTCAGTCAGTTGACCGCAAAGCAATGATCGAAGAGTTAGCAGTCGATCAAGCCCAGCATCAAATTAGTCAAGTGCAGCAATCTTATTTACAAGAATCTGTATTATATGAAGGTCTAACGCCTGCTTATGGCGAAACTGACAGCTTATTATCATTTCAATTGATTAATAGCTTTGCAGTGCTAAACAAAGCCACTCAAATTGCTGCAGCACAAGTACAAAGTGAAGCAGAAATGGAAGCTGCAGCACAGCGATTAATCATGACTAAAGCAAGAAAATTACAAGATGCTTTAGTTAAAGAAGCTCGAGAAGCTTATGCTAATTATGATGACGCACAAATGGCCGCCTTATTAGCCAACAAGCGTTTAACTGATTATAAGAAAGCCTTGATTTTACGTGACGTACAAAGCACTTATTCCATGGGTACAACCAATTGGATTATTGAGCAAACTGAAATTAATACTCAAGCACTTATTGATATTCCTAGCGTAGATGAATATTTAGCTGCACTTAATAGCCAAACAGTTATTGAAGATATAATAAAAACTAAACAAGCAGCATAAATATTAAGAGGTAGGTCCATTAAAATGTACCTACCTAATTCTTATACGATCAAATAAAGACCTTTTTAAGAGTAGTCCCATGACAAAAGCAAATAATACTCAAAACATACCTTTCAATGAGGCACAACAAGCCTGGTTAGGTGGTTTTTTTGCAGGTATGCACTCACACATTTTACAAAGTGCTGGTTCTGGCGATGCGGCTAATGCACGCACCATCACAATTTTGTACGGTTCGCAAACAGGTAACTCTGAATCTGCCGCTAATGACGCTGCTCAAGCAGCAAAAGCACATGGCTTAAATGCTAAAGTCCTCAGCATGGATGAAATTGAGCGCGATGCTTTTATTAGCCTTGAATATTTACTGATCATTACCAGCACTTATGGTGAAGGCGAAATGCCGGATAATGCTCAAATGCTATGGGAAACCATCAGCACCGATGACAGCATTAGCCTAACAAATATGAAATACTCAGTATTAGCTTTAGGCGATACAAGCTACGATTTATTCTGTAAAGCAGGTATAGACTGGGACCAATGCTTAAATAAACTGGGGGCGACTAGCCTAGTTGAACGTGTTGATTGCGACGTTGATTTTGATGATGCTGCTGAAGCTTGGATTGCTAGCGTTATTCCATTAATGGCTGACGGCGCGACAACAATAACAGTAGATAGCACCAATACAAGTACTGCAGCTAAATATGGCCGTAAAAATCCATTCCCTGGAAAATTAGTTGCCAATCGTTTATTAACAAACCCTGATTCATCCAAAGAAACTCGTCATTATGAAATTTCTATTGCTGGTTCTGAATTAAGCTACGAAGCAGGCGATGCACTAAATGTTGTACCGACAAACTGTCCTGAATTAGTCGCTAATATTATTAAAGCCATCGGTTGCTCAGGTGATGAAGATGAACCTGTTAATGGCGAACTTATGCCACTAAGCACTGCCTTGCGCGATTATTTTGAAATTAAATTACCGAGTAAAGAACTATTAGAAGAAGTTGCTAAACGTTCAGGTAACCAAGAACTTAATAGTATTTTAGTCTCTGGCGATAAAGAGCAGCTAGCCAGCTATTTATGGGGCCGTGATACTTTAGATTTATTACTTCCCTTCCCTGACATGCAATTTTCAGCGGCAGAATTTATAGCCCTGCTAAAACCACTACAACATAGAGCCTACTCTATTTCATCAAGCGGCAAAGCAAACCCAGAAACAGTGCACTTAACCATTGGTAGCGTACGCTATAACAGCCATGGCCGTAACCATAAAGGTGTCTGTTCAACTTATTTAGCTGATTTAGCTGATGAGAACACCCCTATTCGTTGCTTCTTTAGCCCTAATAAAGTTTTCCGTGTTCCAGAAAACAACGACCTACCCATGATAATGGTGGGTCCTGGTACGGGTATAGCCCCTTTCCGCGCCTTTTTACAAGAACGTGAATTTAGAAAAGCAACAGGACCTAACTGGTTATTTTTTGGTGATCGTAATGCGGCAACTGATTACATTTATCAAGATGAAATCGAAGCACTCCAAAATAACAAAGTCTTAACAAAATTAGACCTAGCATTTTCTAGAGACCAAGAAGAAAAAATCTACGTACAAGATCGTATGCGCGAGCAAGGCGCTGAACTCTTTACACAGCTTGAACAAGGTGGATATTTCTTTGTTTGTGGTGATGCGTACCGTATGGCTAAAGATGTTGATAAAGCCTTACATGATGTCATTGCGACACATGGTAAGCTCTCAGCAGAACAAGCCGCTGAATACGTGAATCAAATGAAAAAAGATAAACGTTATGTCCGAGATGTTTATTAATTTAAACACCAATACATAAGTAAGTATTCAGAGCCCCAGTTTATAATTCTCAAGCTGCTAGTCAGGTAACTCCCTCTCCTGCTGGAGAGGGCTGGGGTGAGGAGAATAAAATTAAGGCTTTTCTTATTTCCCCCTCATCCAACCTTCTCCCTCTGGAGAAGGCTTTCGCCGAGAGATAAAGTGAGGGTCTCTGAATACTTACATACATAATCATAAAAAAGCCGTCACTCCCATAGTACTATTTGGGTCTGGCGGATTTTTTACATTAGAACATAGGGTTTATCTCAACCCTATATCTCAATGCTGTTGACTTAAGAAAGTAGCCTGTATGGAGCTTGCGCAATACAGGAAATTCAACGCACTGCTCCCCGTACACCATTCCTCCATACGGGCTACAAAACACTTAATCAACAGTATTGACCCTATATCGTCCCCTTCCATTCTATTTCTGACTCAACTTTTTCACTACCGCTTCAAAAGCCAATGGTAAAGAATCAGCCATCACGGTTTCTCGGTTCACCGCGACAATTACTTTAGCTAAACTTGGAAAGCCATTTGCTGAAGTAGATTCTAAATAGAGTGGCTGAATATAAAGCAAGGTATGTTCAATTGGCACAATAATCATACGTCCTCGAATAATTTTAGAGCCTTGCTGATCCCATAAGAAAAATTGTTTAGCTATATCAGGGTTTTGGTTTATCAAAGCACTAATCTGCCCCGGTCCTTCTACCTGAATATCATTAGGAAACTTGTAAATGAAAATATCTTCCTGATAATCTTCATGACAATGCGTACCTTTTAAACAACCTGCAATTGCGATTGAATCTAAGTTTTCCCTGCCTAAAGGAGATAAAGGACTTACCAAAATAAATTTCCGCTGCTCTCTATTGGGAGCACCTTCAAACTCATCAATATCTATCGTTAAATAATACGGCTCGACCACTTCATCAGCCATACGTGCAAATTCTAAAGCCTCACTTTGCTGATAAAAAACTTCAGGCTCTTTTTGATGAAAACGTGCATATAATTCCATCTGTAAAGAAAGCCATTTTTTGGGGTAACTAAAGTGCTTAATAAAAGGTTTAGGCACGATGGCTATATCTTTAAATAAGCTCGGATAAAGCCGCTGATATGTTTGAATTAACGGATCTGTTTTATCAACGATATAAAAGTCAATAAGCCCATTATAGGCATCGATAATAACTTTGACCGAGTTACGAGCATAATTAAACTTCCCCTGCTCATCAGAACCATTTAATGAAACTGACTCTACTAAGGGGTATCGGTCTGATGCAGTAAACGCATCCATTATCCAATAAATCTTCTTATTTACAACAACAGGGTAAGGCTGCCTATCAAGCACTAAAAAAGGTGCAATAGCTTTAATACGCTTAAAAATATTTCGGCGGACTAAAATACGACTTTTATCATTAATACCTGCAGAAAAAAAGATACGTTCATCTTGAAAAAAAGCAGAGGCTACCGCCTTGGTAAATAATGAAGATAAAGGTAATCCACCCACCCCATCATAATCTGAGTTCATATCCCCATCAGTATTACCTTCTGACTTTAAAGATTCTGTATTGGGTACAATGGCATAAGGCGAATCAGCTAGGCCATAATAAACCTCAGGTACTTCTAACTTTAATTCATCAAATTTTACTGGCAGACCAAAGTTATGTGACAACCACTGCATAGGTTGATTAGCCTGCTGATGAGCTGGAGAAATGACAACCCCATAACCATGTGTATACACTAAGTGATGATTCCGCCAATTTTTCGCCCCGTCAGCAAGGCTTGAGTAATCTAACTCTCGTACGGCAATGTTAACTTGGCTCAATTCGTCATCTAACAAATAACGGTCAACAGAGAGTGCAGGAAAATTATAATACGGACGAATACTTTGTAACTCTTCAAAAGCAGATAACAATAAGTCATCATCCCAAATTGGGATATTGGCCAACTCACGATTGATTTCATGCCGCATTGAGTTTGTTAAAGAAGACTCTAAAAAATATTGCTTTTCAGTAATTTCAGTGAGATTAAAAGCATCACTGGTCGCTTCAATAGTATTTTTAATATAACTTGCTTCTGCATTAACTGGGTTTGGCTTTACATAATACTCATCAATCATATCTGGAATAAAATCAAGCTGCTTTACCCCTACAATCGAAAAATAGGCAATCGCTAAGCCAATAGCCAACTTTATATTTTTTCCCGTATACAAAAAATAAAGTGAGGCGACGGCTAATCCTAAAAACAAAAGAAAACTTAACCAAATTAATGGCAAGTAGTAATTCATTTCAACAAAGCCAGGGCCAAAAAAGACAGGTAAATGTCGGTCCTCATAGAGAATTTCAATACGTTCTAAGCCAATAGACCACGCTTGAATAGCAACTAAAACACCTATTAATTTAGCGATATGAAGCTTTGCTGCTACGGGTAGACCCTGCTGCTCACCAGCACTTTTACGCACCGATAAAAAATAACAACCACTCACTAATATTAATAAAACAGAGAAAACCACTAACAACTGATCTTGCACTAATTCATAAACAGGGTAAGAGAACAAATAATAACTAATATGTTTCCCATAAACAGGATCAACTAGTTCTGATTCGGCACCAAAATAAAACAGTAAAAAACTTTCCCAATTTTCATAAACAGGAATTAATACAGGGATTGCAATTAAAAATGACAGCAGCCCTAAGAGCTTTTTATATTTCTTCAGTTTGCCTGCTAAACCTAAATTAGCGACATCACTCTGTATAGCTAATGCGCGTGGAATATAAGCAAAGTTCGCATAAATTAATGCGCTGAAGGCAATGGTTGTCCCTATTTTTACAAAGTCCTCATAGCCTTCTCGTAATAGAAAAAAACGGCCAAAGCCTAAGGAGCTAAACCACCAAAGTTCTAATAAAAAATCACTAAATAAATAGCCTGATAGCCCTATAACGAGTATTCCAATTGTTATTTTAAGCAATAATTTCATAGAGATTTTCTATCCTAATTTAATAAGGTTTCAGGTTTTAATATCAATAGCACTTAAAGGTACGCAATGCGTACCCTACTTCAATGTTTTGTGTTAAGAAAGGTCATTTTGCGCCTAGCTTTTCATGCGCGTGAAGGTTGGACAATTATTTATTTCCATTTCCCTAAATAAAAACATATAACAAAAAACCTGCCCAACTAATCCCTAATAACAGCCAAGGTAACCAGTGCTGCCGATAAACAAATTCTTGCTCTTCAGGTTCAGTAGTCGCGTCAAACTCATTTAACTGATCCAGCTTGCCAGAAACTTTTTTTAGCTTTTTACTCAGCTCACGTGATTTTTCTTTTTGTTGTTTTTTATACAGCTCAACACCCTTTTGAATACCTTGGGCAATCAACTTTGTTTGCTCTTTAGTCTGGCCTGGGCGCTGAGTTGCTTTAGCCACCTTTAATGCTTCATTTTGAGTTTCCGGAGAAACGGTGTGTTGCTTTTTAGAATATCGACTCATAACTGCTTTACAAAAAATACATCTATTAATAGCTTACAAAATAGCTTAATTATAATATTAAACCAACCACTAAACTAAACCCCATCCTCCACTGGCTCAGTTTCAATTTCACCCACTAAAGGTTCTGCAACAGGTTCAGGCTCTTCAACAGCGACTAGCTTACGCTCAGGAAAAAATATATTGGCAATTAAAACAGGAATCATCAATAAAATCATTACTGCAATTAAAGTAAAGGCAGGATGAATAATATCTCTTAACCAATAGGCAGCTAAGGCCCCCCAAACCATACGCATAGGCCCAGGCAAAACAACACTCTTTTCCTTAGCTTTTTTCTTATTCTTTTTTTTAGCTTTACTCAAAACACCACCACTGAATTAGATTTAAAATTTACCCAGACCGCATCACCTAACTTTATATTTAATTCATGCAAAGCTTGGTAAGTAATCAGTACTTGAAAAATCACGCCCGTATCGACATTCACACGAACACTGCCGCCCTCTTCGGCAATCGTAACGACACGCCCTTGAAAGCAGTTACGCATACTAGAAACTAATGCATCGACTGATAAAACTATATCTTGAGGATTAATCGAGGCATGCCTGCCATCTTTAACCCCTTCAGGTAATATAATGCGCATTACCCCTGCATCAAACTCATGATTTAGCACTTGACCTGAGAACATATTAATCAAAGGGCTGTGCACCTGCCTCCCTTCTGCCAAGGCTAAGACATCATCTGCTAATGCAAAACCTTGTAGGCGATCATGGGTACTAAAAATTAATGACTGCCCTGTCTGCTGAGAAAATCCCTGCAAAAAAATCTCTAAGGATTTAACACTTGCTTGATCTAAATAACTAAACGGTTCATCTAGTAGCAAAACTTCAGGCTCCAAAACAAGCATTCGAGCTAAAGCAACTTTTTGTAATTCCCCCCCTGATAATTGCTTAGCATGCTGTCTTGCACAATGACTTATTTCAAGCTGTTGCAAAACCTGTCTTATTTTTTCTGCTCGCTGCTTTTTACCCTGTATTCTTAAGGCCAGATCAATATTATCATCGACCGTACCTCGTAACATAAAGGGCTTTTGCCCTAAAAAACCTACTCGCCTACGATAAGGTGTTAAAGCTTTTCCATTAAGCGTTTCGCTCATAAAAAATAATTCACCTTCACTAGGACTTTCTAAAAAAGCCAATATATTTAATAGCGTACTTTTACCGGAGCCATTAGCACCTATCAGTGCGGTTGTTTGACCTTCACAAATAGTGAGTTGCTCTAGCGATAAAGCGAGTTTATTGCCATAAAAGTGCTGTAAATTATTAAGTTTATAAAGCATTAGAATAATAAAGTTAAAAGCCTATATCTAGTATTAGCAATTTGTTAGGGTAAACTACCCCGTTTCACGTCAATCAACATAAATAACAACTCTATATGATACCTAGAATTACCGCACTTCTCTTTCTATTATTTACCAGTAACTTGAGCTATGCACAAGAAATCCTACGCATGTCCACTACAACGAGTACAGAAAACTCTGGTTTATTAAATATCCTCAACCCCATCTTTGAAAAATCACATAATATTCGCCTAGATGTCATTGCAGTTGGTACCGGCAAAGCTTTACGCTTAGGTGAGAACGGTGATGTTGATATCGTTTTTGTTCATGCGCCTGCTGCTGAACTTAAATTTGTAGCACAAGGGCGCGGTATTGATAGAAAGGCAGTCATGCATAATGACTTTATTCTTGTTGGCCCTCAAAATAATCCTGCCAAAATTAATAAATCACAAGCGATTAAAGAGGCCTTAAAGCAGCTTGCAAAAACACAAAGTGCCTTTATTTCTCGTGGTGATGATTCTGGCACACATAAGAAAGAATTGTTACTTTGGCAGCTAACGGGGCTTACACCTCAAGGCGCATGGTATTTCTCTGTCGGTCAAGGCATGGGTGCAGCACTAAAAATGGCTGATGAAAAACAAGCCTATACATTAACTGACCGGGGCACTTATATCGCGCTGAAAGATAAACTAGAATTAGCGATTATTAATGAGGGAGATACGGCTTTATTTAACCCGTACCATATTATGGCAGTTAATCCTGAAAAGCATAAGCATGCTCGCTATGACTTAGCTAAGAAATATATCGCCTTTATTACTAGTCCTCAAGGGCAAAATTTAATTGGAAACTATAAAATGAAAGGTGAGCAATTATTTTATCCTGACGTTAAATATTAGCCCAATGTATTAATTCACCTAGGCCTTCAGCTGTTTTATCCAAAAAAATAATTTGAGATGCAGTTCATCATCTACCAATTTAAGGCTACCTTTTTTCATCAAAAAGCGTATGCTGTACTAACGCGATAAAAAGGTAAGGGACTTCGCCTTAATGAATGAAGAAAAAATAGTGAGGGCTAAAAAAATGACAGCTGCTGCGATAGATACTAATGTACTTAACGAATTATTTGATAATCAAAAAAGACTGGATGATGCTTTTGACTCCATGTTTGACGATAGTGCTTTTTTAAGTAGTTTATCTGATGATCTTTCCTCCTCAGTATTACCAAAAAATAATAGTAACGATACCTATTCTAATAACGATTGGTTAGTTAATACTGAAGATGAACCAAAAAGTAAAAGTTTAGCCGCAATTATTCTCCCCTTAGTTATTGAAGTTGCCGCTATTTATTATTTGGCGTCCTACTTTTCTAACTTATAGTCATTACAAAAAAATACATTTATAAGGGAGTTAACTCTTAACTCCCTTATATTAAAACTGCTCCACGTCACAATACCCATTCTCTCACCACACCTCTATTTTACCCTTTCCATCTCGGTAAAATTTCTCATATTATTTTGCCTGCTATACTCTCATTTACATCTTCACTAACCTGATAGCCCAATTATTTGTTTACCTAATAATGTAACAAATTGATCTATGCACTTTGAGAGCACACATGCCTCCTATAAAATTAATCATCTTACTAAGCACTTTATTTGTTTTTAATTTAAGTACGCTACCTGACAAAATTGCAACTAACTACCTTGATAATGCATTAAAAGCTTCTGCAACTGCCTACGTTGCCGCTAGAGGTATAAATGCTACCATTTCCCTCTTGCAAGACATTGATTTAAGTATTGGCTTTGTATCCGGCTCCCCTGGCGAATTACTAGACCCTGTAAATGACCTCATTGAAAGGTTTTCAAACATATTACTCATCAGCACCACTTCTTTAGGCATACAAAAAATCATGCTTGGAATTTCCGGCTGGCTTGTAATTAAGATTTTTATTACACTCTTGTTAAGCTTACTAATAAGCCACCTACTACTGATCAATAAAACAACCCTTATCTCTCAACAATACCTTCCCCTCATTTATAAAGGCATTATTTTTTCGCTGGTATTACGCTTTGCTATTCCTATTATGGCTATATCGAGTGGCTTAATCGAAAACCTATTTATTGAGGAACAAATCAGCAGTAACATTACTCAATTACAAAAAACCAATGAGTCGACTGCCCGAATATCAAAATTAAAAGGTGACATAATTAATGTTGAACCCGAACCACCAGCTGTTACCTCATCAAATCAAAACGCCTTTAAGCAAGACGTATATCAGCAGCTAAAAATGAATGCTGACATTATGCTGAATGCACTATCCCGTGCCGCTACACAAATAAATCCTACAAAAAAAATAATTGCTGAAATAAAAATACTCGAACAACAATTATCAGAATCAATCAGTACCATTACTCAACTTATTTCATTATTTATTGTTCAATCTATTGCGCTACCACTTTTATTTTTTTACCTTATACTATTTACTGCAAAAAACATTTATCGCTACGAATTTACGACGCATTAAGTGCTTATCTTCAATCGACTTCAAACGCGCTAACATCATAATGCTAGCAAAGGACATTATTTCATGGGTAAAGTATCCAATTCAGCTGAGTACCTTTTAAATCAGTTAGGTGAGTTAAGCAATCACTTAGCTAACTCCCCTACACAAGAGAAAAGCTATTTTGAACACCCCCTACAAATAATCAATACAGCCATGGGATTTCATATTGGTGTTTTATATAAAATATCCAATATCATTGAAAATGATTTAATTCTTGAAGTGGTCGCAGTTTGCAACCCCCAACATATCCGACCTGATTTAAAGCTTGGCACCAAATTATGCTTAGATATTAATAATCCTAGCGTTGAATTTACTAATGAAGTTTCCGCGTTTAAACATCAAAATGTATCTGCTATTAATATTCCTGGATGGGGGTGCGATATAGTCGGCTCTATCTTTATGCCAGAAAACTTAGGCTATGGTTACTTATTGGCAGGGGATTTTTTTGGTGATGAATCAGATGTACTGAAATATGAGGTTCATGCTTGTGAGATCATGTGCAACCTACTAAGCTCCGTTTTAATGAAAACTCAGTTTGAACAGCTGGCTAATTATGATGGGCTCACAGGCTTATTAAATAGTCGCGCCATACGAGATGAACTAGAAAAAATCATACAACGCCAAAAAAGAAAGAAAGCGGGTACTAGCGCTATCATCCTAACGGATATAGATTTTTTCAAAAAAGTTAATGATCAATACGGACATATTCAAGGCGACTGCGTATTACAAGAAATAGGTGAACTTCTTGAAGCAATGACCCGTAAACATATAGATCTAGCCGGACGTTATGGCGGTGAAGAATTCTTACTTATTTATGAAGATACCGAAAAAGAACAAATTTTAATCATTATAGAACGGTTGAGGCAATCCATAGCAACACATCAATTTAAAAAAATTGGTCCGGACGGCGCACCTATAAAGGGAGAGTTTTTACAAGTCACTATGTCATTTGGTATGACCTTCCTAAATGAGCAGTGTTTAAGCACGAGTGCAGAAATCCTTTCAAGAGCTGATGCTGCACTTTACCAATCAAAAGAAAATGGCCGTAACTGCATTTCAGTTAATGATACCTAAAAGTTTTTCATAAAATAATACCTTTGTACATAAAAAAAGCATAAGCCCCAATAAGCCCAAGCCCCATAAAACGCGGAACTCTTCCTAGTATCGCAATCGAAATAAAATGTACTGCGCCAGCCCCCATAATGACATAGATACCTACCTGAAAAAAATCAGGGACCTGAATGGTATTAAATATTGCAAATAAACCAATACACATGGGTATACATATATGACCATCACCAATTTGAGAACTTAAAACAATATCCTGCCGCCCAATCCGCGAATAATACAGGGCAATAAAAGCATTTGGAAGCACCATTAAGATACCGCTTAACCACCCTAATTGCGTTACATCAATATATTGACTGTCTACTTTAGAAATCCACTCGACCAAGTGGTCAACAGAATAATAGACACCATAAGCACTCACGGCTATTAACAACAAATCAAATACAATCGACCATTGAAATGCTTTATTGCTTCTAATATTCTCTTTTAAAATTTCAAAAACATGTAATATTTGCCAGAAAACAAACAAAGCAACTAAAACAACACCATCATATAAACCCAACACCTGATCCTTTGCTAAAGCCCAGAGAGTCCCCGTAAATAAAAAAAGCGCTATCAATGTAAACAATAAATTTAATCGATTAATTCTGTGCAGGTCAGGCTTATTTCTAGGTATTTTTTTTGCCGACTGATTATTGACTGTTGCCCCCAACAAAACAGAAAGCCCCAAAATGAGTGTTAAATTAGTCGCATTATTTACCAAGCAATTTTCAATAACTAAACGACCATTTCGCCCAGAACTACTCATCACATAAGCAAAAATAAGATTTGCAAAACCTGAACAATAAGGCATGATCAGCGTACCCAACACAGTCCCTTCAAAGCCTTTATTTTCCATGACTTGTAAGCGCCAAATCATGATAAAAGACGCACCTACAAAAACGATAAGCAAAACTAAAGGGTTAAGTGCGTAACTTAATAAAGGCTCAATAATGTTTTTTATATTTAGATTAAAGATAACGATAACCTGTCATACAACACCCAATAAAGCATTATTTTTATTCTGCTAGACCTAGTATATTAAGTAAACGATCACTGGCTATTATCAGGTTATTCAAGTCTTCTCTAGCAATATCAACATGTTCTTGTTGATGCTTTTTAAATAAATCACCCGTAATTATATGAAGTTTATTATGCGCCATTTCTAGTTCATTCAAACAGTGCTCTTCAAAAAGTTGCTCCTGTCTTGCACGCTTAATCCACACGCCACAATGGCAATGTTTTTGGTTAAAAATAGGCCAATGAATATTTTTTTCATCAGAAGATAAAATACTATTTTTAAACTTTTCTACCCACTGCTCCAAGGTAAGCCTAAATATTTTCATTTTCTTTTCTTTAGCCGTTCGAGCTTTACTCCCACACATCAGCCAGCTTTGATTAGGCGTGTAATTTGCAAGCCAGTTTTGGAAGTCTAATGCAGGCATAGGGCGCGCAATACCATAACCTTGAGCCTCAACACAGCCCATGATTAACAGTATAAGACCATGCTCGGTCGTTTCAACACCTTCTGCAATAATCTCTCGGTCGAATGAATTAGATAAGCCTATAACGCCATCAATAATAGCCAGATCATCTGGGTCATCAAGCACATCTCTAACAAAAGTCTGATCTATTTTAATCGTTTGAGCAGGAAGGTTCCTAAGGTGTGTTAAGGATGAATAGCCGGTACCAAAATCATCTAATGCAACACTCACACCCGAATCACTAATACACGTTTTAATTATTTGACTAATAGCTTCCAGATTACTCAGTGCACTGCTTTCTAAAATTTCTAATTGTAATTTTTTAGATAAGACTTCAGGATACTGTGCCAAGGACATTTCAAGATTATCAACAAAAGAACTGTGCTGTAAATGAAAGGAAGAAATATTAACACTAACACTAATATCAATCCCTTTTTTAACCCAATCATTTAACTGCTTTAACGCTTCATTAATTACCCAGTTACCCACTTGAATTTCCAGATCAGTTCCCTCTAGAACAGGTAAGAACTGTAAAGGAGGAATTATCCCCTTCTCTGGATGGTTCCAGCGAATTAGAGCTTCAGCCCCAAAAACCTCACCTGTCGCCATATTAACTTTAGGCTGATAATACAAACATAAATCATCATTAGCTAACGCTAATTCTATTTCTTGAAGCTTATTATTTCTTTGAATATCTAATTGATTTTGTTTGCTATTAAATAAATGATAGCGATTGCGGCCCGCCTTTTTCGCCTGATACATTGCTTGGTCCGCATAGCGCACTAAAGCATCTAAATCAATATTATCTATAGGGAACATACTCACCCCTATTGACGCACTGATAGAAAGAGATAAATCATTAATTACATAGGGTTGAGAAAGTGACTCTAAAAGACGATCCAACATATCTTCGCACTGTGTAAATGAATCTATATCACCTAATAGTAAAACAAACTCATCACCCCCTTGTCGTGAAGCCGTATCTTCCTCGCGAATAGTCTTTTTAATTCGCTTAGCCACTTCAACGAGCATTTCATCACCCACCTCATGACCATGAATATCATTAATCGGCTTAAAGCCATCCAAATCAAGAAAGCAAATTGCGAATTGATTTTCTTTGCGATGACTATGCGCGAGTGCCTGCTTAAATCGGTCGGCTAAAAGAACTCGGTTTGGTAGCTGCGTAAGCACGTCATAATGTGCCATTTTTTTAAGTGTGTCTTGTTGCTGTTTGCTGTGCGTAATATCAGTAAAAATACCGATAAAATTTACAATATTTTCATAGTCATCAAAAATAGTTGAAATTGATAATAACTCTGCATACAGCACACCTTGTTTATTACGGTTCCACACTTCACCTTGCCAATGCCCATTCTCATTAAGCTCCTTCCACATTTCTGCAAAAAATAAAGCACTATGTTTCCCTGAACTTAAGATACTAGAGTTTTTCCCTATTATTTCTTCTCGGCTATAGCCTGTAATTGCTGAAAAAGCAGGGTTAACATCAATAATAGCTCCCTCCTTATCAGTGATAGAAATACCTTCACTGGTTTCATTAAACACCTTGGATGAAAGCTTAAGCTTATCTTCTGCATTTTTTCTATCTGAAATATCAATAATACTAACGGGAATACTCTTAAAATCGTCAATATTACTCGGAATTTGAAAAGAAATAATACAAAAAAGTGGGCGACCATCTAACCTAATAAATTCAACCTCTGAACGAAAACTCTGCTCTCCTGCCCATATAGCACACAACTCCTCAATCAAGATATCGATTGCATTTGCACCAAAGGTATTTTTGATATTCCTAAAAAATTGATCTTTAGCATCTGCGCCAAATAATTCTAGTGTCGCTTCATTAACCTGAAAAACATGGACTTTATCGGCTATTTCAAAGGCGAGAGAGGGTTTATCCTTAAGGTGCTTCCGTAAATCAGTCACTCCATTTTCACGAAGTTGATTCAGCACACTGATAACTTCCGACATATCTTCATTCCAAATAGAAACCTCTGCATTCTCAAACAGGCTTCTATACTGAGACTCATTTTTTTTCAACAATTCAGCGGTCTTCTTTCTTTCTGTAATATCTTCAGCAGTGCCAATTATTAATAAAGGCTTACCATCAGCCGATTGACTAACCAACCTACCTCGGCTCAACAACCAAATATAATATCCATCTTCATGAAGCAATCGTTTCTCAACAATATACTCCTTCGCTTTGCCTTCTAAAACAGCATTAAAAGCCTGCATGGATTGAACCACATCACCAGGGTGAATCCGCTCTACCCAGTCATTGAAATAGTAAAAGCCATTCTGTGAAAACGGCCTAGTCATGCCTAGCATATCAATAAGCTGCTCTGAAACCTGGTTATCGTGCGTTTGACAGTTATATTCCCAAGCAGCAATTCCTCCCCCTTCAACAGATAGCCTCCAGCGCTGCTGACTTATATTTAGGTCCTTATTATCTTGCTGAATTTTCAAGAAAATAGGCTTAATTAATACAACACCCGCCAACATTAAAATACTAATGAATAGAGCAACTAGCTCAGCGGTGAGGTCTGTCGAATAAACAATATCTCCATTTAACGCACGATAAAGAGTAATTGAGCGCCTTACCCCCATGAGCATCATTGCCGCAGCGATAAGAGCCCAAGCCTTCCATTTACCAGTAATAGAAATTAGCTGAATAGATTGAGCCGCCGCTAAAAGCTGTAACGCTGTCGATAAGCCAAGAATTACTAATGCCATAAGAATTTATTCAGGAAGAAAAGGTACACGTAAAAAAATTTTTATATTATAATCGATATTGATATATCAATATCAGAATGATCGTATTTATCGATAAAAATACGATCTCTCACTTAAAGGTTATAAGAGCCAAAAGCTTTATACTAAGCGATTCTTACTTGAACCTCACCCTTAAAATCCATAGGTATCTACACAACTTTGGCATAAAAAAGCCCTCCCTTGCTGGGGAGGTTTGGGTGGGGAGACATTAGAATACGCTGTTTGCTTTAGTGACTCATGTTACGCAGCAATTGAATGCTTTCACTCTCATGAAATACAACAAGGAGCGCGTAGCATCAGAACCGTAGCCCGTATGGAGGTACGGAATACGGGATAAACAGCGCATCGAAACCCCGTATTACGCAAACTTCATACGGGCTACAGATTCTTTTAAATTTCTACTTACCTAGTCATCGGAGAAGGCTTTTAAAAACAAAAACATTGAAAAATCGAAACGTACCGCATCTCGCTCTGTCCATATTCCCACTGCCTGACCGTTATTATCCACCAAATTATTGAACGACAAGAGCACTCAGAGTTTAAAAAAGTTCTATGTCCCCCTCTTCAATCTCTTCTACAAGAGTACCGTCTGCAATTAAATCTTCATAAAAATACAATTTATTTCTACCATTATCTTTGGCATGATACAAAGCCTGGTCTGCCCGCCCAACAATATCACTGGCAATGGCATGTCTCTCTAAAATTTGTGTCGCTCCAATACTCACAGTAACCAGCCCTACTTGTGGAAATAAATATTCCTCAATGGCAACACGAAATCGGTCAAATATTTTCTCAGCACTTTGTTGATCGTCTACCTTAATAATGGCAATAAACTCTTCACCACCAAAACGAAATAATAAATCTGCAGGTCGAAAAGTCCTCTTCATTAGCTGTGATAATAATAATAAAACTTCATCGCCATACACATGACCAAAAGTATCATTAATTCGCTTAAAATGATCGATATCAATAATAGCCAACCAGAACTCAGCCACATTAGTTTTATGCCGTTGTTCATCACCTTCAAAAGGTTCAACCTCAACAAGACTATTTAAGCCATCTTGAATTTTTAATATACTATCATCAAATGTTTTTCTATTAAGCAAGCCTGTTAACTTATCTATTTGATTTTCTTGCAATAAATTATGAAAGTTTTGAGAGATACCTAATAAGCTTTCAACAACCATAGTTTCTGAACTAGACAATTTCTTAAAAACATCTAACGATAAATAACCAACGGTACCTTTGAGTCCATTAATGGGATAAACCATATGATACAAACCATTACGCTCAACAGAATAAATTTTATCTGTTGAGTCAATCCAGGCTTTAGCCCTTTTAATGTCTTCAGGAACTTCAATATTAGCAACTTGAATCTCTTTTACCTCAGCAATAGAGTGTTTAGCCTCTGAGCGTTCCATCTCTGAAGCATACCGAAGCAAGCGGCAAGGCTCATTAATATGATTAAACTTATAAAGACAGATTTCTTTGACTCTTAGCATTTCAGCCAGAGTTTTTAAAAAACTGAATTCAAAGACCTCTATGTCACGAATAGAGGTTAAAGATGCAACTTTATGCAATAAAATCCTTGACCCTTCGTTTTTTTTCGTCATAAATCAAGCCCTAAACTTTATTTAAAATTAATCAGTTCGTATAAATACTAAATGTAACTGACTTAGAGGCAACTAAACTGCCAATTCCTAACATGGATGTAGTTTACTCCAATAAGATTAATTACAATAACTATTGAACATCTACATTTAAGTTACTTTTATCACCAATATACAAATTAACTTTCCAGTTCTCTAAAATAGTCAGTGACTCTTTAAATGCATTAATTGATACAACATTACTACTCGCTGGCAGACTAAAAGAGGTACTTAGACCGCCACTCTTAGTTTGACTTGTTTGACTAGTCCATTGCTTACTTAAGCACCCTTGCAAAAGCTGTACTGAATAATCATGAGTTGATTTAGCAGATACCTCATCATCAGCCTGCCAGCTACAATTGTAACTATTTAACCCCGAACTCCAGCCCCAAACTTGACAAATTTTTGCACCTGGAAAAACTTTATTTGTTCTCCATATCTGCACATTACCTAAATTATTGACAATGACTTGAGAGGCTTTAAATTTCTCAAAGCCCTTATCATAAGCTGCAATAATTTCCTTAACTTGCTCGCATGCCTCAGCTTCACTTATTTCTGTAGGTTCTGGGCTTAATATTGAACATCCACTATTAAAAATTACGGTCGCGCTTACACAAAACAGTTGAAATCTTTTTTTTATTTGTATCATATCGTGTCCTTTAGCTTAGAAGCCCCAAACTAATGAGAGGTTATACTTAAATTCATTTTTGAACTGTTCAGTCGTGTTATATTCGTCTTTTATTCCAAGCTTTATAGATAAGCCTTCAAACCAATCAATATCATGTATCCAAGAAAGGTTAGCTAAATTTCTAAACTGCCCCGCATTCGTCATGCTTGGGTAGAAATAATTAGTCACAATAAACCGTTGTTTTGCTGTAATAAACCAAGTTGCATCCAAACCAAAGGCTAACTCAAGATTTTGAACGTCCTCATATCCAGTCACTACCTTATTAAGGTCCAGAATTTCTCTATGAAATTCAAATATACCTGTAGCACCCGCCCTAGCGGCAAACTCCCAATCACTTGTTTTTATAAATTGATAACCTGGTCCCGCCGAGAATTGAAGCCTATGATCCCACTCTTTAAATTCATCATAATCATAGGTTGTAGAAGCAAAAGCAAACCAAGAACTATCTTTAAAAAACCAATCTTTTGTTAAGCTAACTTTAACTTGATTATCTGTAGCCTTCTTTTTAGTACTAATTTCCCCATCTGGAGCTTCAGCATCATAATAATATGATGATGTAAATGTCCAACGGTGACTATTATCTTCATAAAGTGAATTGAAGCCCCCTTTAAGAGTCACGTTATTTGACCTTCCTGACGCTCCATTTAACCCTAGTTCAATACTACTATCCCAACCCTTAAATAAACCTGTACCTAATAAACCATTATCAACCTTTCCACCTTGTGCCAAAACTAGATTATCTTTAGCAATATCAACCTCTTTTTCAGCAAGCTCAATTTTTTCTTCTGCCGCCTCCACTTCAGGCCCCGTTAAAATAACTTGCTGCCATCGACCGGAACTGTCCTGAGCTTCATTAAGTTCTACTGTCGCTTTTTTTACCTTAGCTTCAGCCGCAGTCAAATCTTTTTCTGCCACAATAACTTTTTTAAGTGTTTTCAGTTCTTTTTTTGAACTAATTACCCCCGCATTTGCTTGTGAAAACCTATCCGCTACAGTCACTAACTTTTTATTTGCATCTTCACGAGCTTTTTTATCTACTTTATTGACTGCATCAACCTCCACTTTTGTTTTTAAAAGTTCAGTTCTAGCAATCTCAACACTCTCTTTAGCGACTATGACTTTAGCTGCAGCAGCCTTTATTCTATTTTCGTCATTTACCTCTACATCACTCACTTTTCTTAAAGTATCTAAATCCATAGTCGCTAAATTGCTAATTTTTACTTTAGCAACTGATTGTTCCCCTAGAATAGGATGAACAAAAGTAATGGCTGAATCTGTTTGATAAAGTAGCTCTACCTCTAATGTATCACCATTATTGAACTTTATAGGTTGCGCAAAAACTGCACTCGAAGCTAACAGTGCAGCAGCAAAAAAAAGAAAGGATTGTTTGTTCATCACTCAATTATCTTAAAAATTAAAATTTCGTATTAGCTTCATATGGCTTTACTTTTAAGCCGGAAAATAATGAAGCCCAGGCGCCAATGCTGTTGACTTAAGCCCTCTCTTGCTGGAGAGGGTTGGGGGAGGAGGTTTTAAATAACTTCTTTTTCTTTGCTTTTAAAATTCTATAGATAGAAATTAAAGAAACTTGAATAAAAGAAGCATTTAACTCCCCTCATCCCATCCTTCTCCCTTTGGATTAAAGCTTAAGTCAACAGCATTGAGCCCGGCGTAGGTTCGTAAAGCTATTCACTCATTACCAACAACGAACTAATCCCTACAAATTATTCGCCTTACCTATGGAAAAAGTGGATGTATTCTACTTTATACTAACGTCTGCTCCTACTTTTTTTCTACCAATAACTCGACCAAGATTTGTTCATAAATCTTACTCAGCTCTTCTAGGTCATTGATACAAACATTTTCATTAAGCTTATGAATGCTCTCATTCAATGGGCCTAGTTCAATGACCTCTGCACCTGTTGGAGCAATAAAGCGCCCATCTGAAGTGCCCCCGCCCGTATCATCTAAGGTGTCATACCCCATCACAGATTTAACAGCAGTATGCGTTGCCTCAATTAATGCGCCACCTTCAGTCAAAAAAGGATTGCCTGATAAACGCCATGTAATCTCATATTCAAAATCAAATTGACCAAACAAATCATAGACTCTTTGTTTGATTGTCGCCTCATCCAGCTCGGTACAAAAACGTAAATTAAACTGGAGTTCTAATTCACCCGGAATAATATTTTCCGCCCCCGTACCACTATTAATATTGGATACTTGTAAACTTGTTGGCGGGAAAAATTGATTACCTTGATCCCAAACTTCTTCAGTTAATGCTTTCAATGCAGGCGCAAAACCATGAATAGGATTATTCGCTATTTCTGGATAAGCGACATGCCCTTGAATCCCTTTAACTGCAACTTTTGCACATAAAGACCCACGCCGTCCTACTCGAATCACATCTGCAATTTTTTTATCACTTGAAGGCTCTCCAACTAAACACCAGTCGATCTTTTCATTACGTTGTTTCAGCACCTCAACCACCTTAACCACACCATTAGTCGCAGGGCCTTCTTCATCACTGGTAATCATCATTGCTATGGTGCCGTTATGCTCAGGATAATTAGCAACAAAACGCTCAACTGCCGTAACAAAACAAGCAATCCCGCCTTTCATATCCGCAGCACCACGCCCAAACAAATGCCCATCACGGATAGTTGGCACAAAAGGAGGTGAATTCCAACGCTCCACTGGCCCCGTTGGTACAACATCAGTATGCCCTAAAAAAACAAACAATGGCTTTGCTTGCCCACGTTTTAACCAAAGATTTTTTGTATCATCAAAATCTAGTTGTTCAGCTTTAAAGCCTATTTTTTGTAACCGTTGTGTTAATAAATCCTGGCAACCAGCGTCTTCGGGTGTCACTGATTCACGGCTAATTAAGTCTTTAAGTAATTCTAAAGTTTCACTCATAATAATTTCTGATAATTATCTACATTGAATCCAATAAAAAAATGTTCGTCTGAACTTAATACTGGTCTTTTAATTAAAGTAGGTGTTTCTAGTATTAGTGCAATGGCTTTTTCTTGAGTCATCTCTTCTTTTTGCACTATTTCTAATTGTTTCCAACTAGTGCTGCGTTTATTTAATAACGCTTCCCAACTACTTTGTGCGATAAAACCCTGCACTAATTCTTCACTTATTCCATCGCTACGGAAATCATGGAATTGATAATCGATATTTTTTTCTATTAACCATTTGCGTGCCTTTTTAACGCTATCGCAATTTTTTATGCCGTATAAAGTTGTCATATTTTTAAAAGTTTATTACAAATAATCATGCATTATCAGAAGCTCACCTAAACCAACCTATAAACTTATCTGCGTAAAAAATTCAGCAATTTCTGGAAAAAAACCACTTAAATCATAAAGCAGAGCAAGCGTAAATGAATAAGAGGCTAATTTACCTAAATAACGCGCCCATTTTGGTAGCGGCTTCTTGGTTTTATTGAGCGCCTGCTTTGCAGCACTTGCTTGCCAGCTATGACCCAAAGCAGCAATCATTTCCTGCCTAATTTCATTCGCATAACTTTGCCCTTCAAGACTATCTGCGACTGCTATTTTTCGGCCATCATGAGTTAATAATTTTAATGCATACCAGACCCGAGTATCAGTCCCTGAAGTAGACGAAGCATTTTGCTCACTAATAATATCTGCAATATTATTAAGCTCTACTTGCTCTTCTAATTTAAAACCGAAAATAACTTGCCGTTTATGTATACCAGCCAGCCCTACCTCTACGGTTAGACTATTCACTATTATAAATAACCCTAACAATACACAAGCTAGCGCGACAAGATAAATAACGGCCATCATCAATATAGAGGTTATGGGTAAAAAATCATCAAAACCACTAAAGAATAAATATCCAAAAGCACCAAAGCCTAAACCAAAAAACATGATAACCATCGCCATAAGCTTTGAACGACCATAACCAAAGTAAAACTCCGTTCCTTTTGCTGTTTTTTTAACAATAGGGATTAAGCCACGTTCAGTTTCTTTGTGTTCAATTAGCTCTGATGACTGCGCTTCTGAAAAATGGCTTGCTGTAACAGCATGCTCATCGACTACTTGCATCGGTAGTTCAAAAATACGTTCATAATCAATCCCCGGAACTGGCAATTTAATACGTAGTTGCCACAAGTGATAATCACGGCTCTTATCTTCACTAACGGGTAAACCTTTGGGCGTATCAAATAAAAACTTCAACTGAATCTTTTTTCTACCGTAGCGCTCAGGCTTTAACGTAACTTTGTCCTGCCATATAACCTGCTCCCGCGTACTAGACTTTCCATCACTCCCTCGTTGAACATAGCGTCGCTTACAATTTAAACTGAGTTTAGCTTGCGTAGCATCTTTTATTAAAATGGGTAAAGTAATACTCCCTGCACATAGGCCACCTACGTCACCAGCATCCAAAATAAGCGGTGTTTTACCAAATTTAAACCAAGCAAGTGTTTGCTTAATTGCCGTATAAACAACCATTACACCAATAAAAGGAAACAGTGCAAAAAAATAAAAAACAGGATTTTCATCGAAAGCCTGCAAGATATTATCCCCCCCTTTAATGATAGCAAACCAAGTAATTCCGTTCCAAATAATGGCAAAAAACCATGAAACTAAATATTCAGAACTCGCTTGTGAATAAATCTTATTGCTACTCAATCGAGGCATTACTTTTCCTTCTTTACCCAATAAACCTAAAGCTTAGTTCATTTTAATAAAAAGTCTCAGTTCACTAAACCTACAAGGGTGTAGTCAACAGCTCACCAATTTCGGGTAAGGTTTTATCCGCATGACGATAAGATTTATAACATTCAACAAACTCCATAAAAGCTTGTTCAAGATCATCTAACATCTCTTCTTCATTTTCACGTTCATCTGCAGGGATATCTGATGATTCAAGGTATTCTTTCTGTAAAGATATTTCGCTATTTAAAGAAAGTATTGCATAAATAATGGCATTACTAGACAGCGCTTCGGACATGATTGATCTCCTGATAATAAAAAAGCTGAGCTAGATAACTCCAGCTCAGCTTTTACATAAGCGAACCTAATCCGCTTTCTTTAGCTAAATTTATAATTAATCGCGTAATAAGTCATTAAGACTAGTTTTGCTACGTGTTCTTTCATCCACATGTTTGATAATGACCGCACAATACAAACTATGCGAACCATCTTTTGAGGGTAAGTTACCAGAAACAACAACAGAACCTGCAGGAACGCGACCGTAAGTAATTTCACCAGTCATACGGTTGAAGATTTTTGTGCTTTGGCCAATGTATACACCCATAGAAATAACTGAGCCTTCTTCGACCACAACCCCTTCTACGACTTCAGAACGTGCTCCAATAAAACAGTTATCTTCAATAATTGTTGGGCCAGCTTGTAATGGCTCTAATACACCACCAATACCTACACCACCTGATAAATGAACGTTTTTACCAATTTGCGCACATGAGCCAACCGTTACCCATGTATCAACCATAGTCCCTTCGCCGACATACGCGCCAATATTGACGTAAGAAGGCATTAAGATTGCACCTGGTGCAACATAAGAACCATGACGAGCAACCGCATTAGGGACAACACGTACCCCTGCTTCTGCAAAATCTTCTGGCGTATAAGAGGCAAATTTAGTTTCTACTTTATCGTAGTAACGCGTAGCACCACCATCCATTACACGGTTTTCATTAATTCTGAATGATAATAATACTGCTTTTTTCAACCATTGATTAACCACCCACTCACCGCTTGTTTTATCAGCAACACGCGCTTTACCAGAATCTAATAAGTTAATTGATTCTTTAACCGCATTACGCACTTCATCAGAAACAGTCGCTGGTGAAATATCCGCACGATCTTCAAAGGCTTGGTTAATAATTTTTTCTAGTTCGTTCATAGTTCTTCTAATTTAAAGAGTTAATAAAATTTTTAATTCGTTGTGCGGCTTCAATGCATTCATCAACTGAAGCCACTAATGCCATACGCACATGATTTTTACCTGGATTAACGCCATTTATTTCACGCGATAAATAGCTACCGGGTAAAACGGTAATATTTTCTTGAGCAAATAATTGCTGCGCAAACTCAGCATCATCTATGCTTGTCTTCATCCACAGGTAAAAACTCGCCGATGGTTTCTTTACTTCGCAAACATCAGAAAGTATGTCTATAACAGCTGAAAATTTCTCACGATAAAACTGTCTATTTTCTAACACATGTTGTTCATCTTGCCAGCCAGCAATACTTGCATATTGAGTGGGTACCGGCATTGCACAGCCATGATAAGTACGGTATTTAAAAAATTGCCCCAAAATACCCGCATCCCCCGCAACAAACCCTGACCTCAAACCTGGCGCATTAGAGCGTTTTGATAAACTATGAAAAATAACGCAATTTTTAAAACTAGTATGACCCATCGCATAAGCGGACTGTAATAATCCTTGCGGTGGGTTATTTTCATCGTCATAAATTTCGCTATAACATTCATCGGATGCAATCACAAAATCATACTTCAATGCTAAATGAATCAGTTTTTCATGAGTAGCCTGCTCTATGACTGCTCCAGTAGGGTTACCTGGAGAACAAATATACAGTAACTGACAGCGCTGCCAAACATCTTCTGAGACGGCATCAAAATCAGGTAAATACTGATTAGCTTCTAAAGTATTCAAATAATAAGGTTCAGCACCTGCGAGCAAAGCGGCTCCCTCATAAATCTGATAAAACGGATTAGGCATAACCACCAGCCCATCGCTGGCCTGACTATCAATGACGCATTGAGCAAAAGCAAATAAAGCTTCACGCGTACCATTAACAGGTAAAACTTGCGTTTCCGCATCTAAAGCATCAGCACCTAAATTAAAACGGCTCTCAACCCACTGTTTAATTACCTGTCTTAACTCTAGCAACCCCTTGGTTGTTGGGTAATTCCCTAAAGTATCAATATTATTTAATATCGCCGCTTTAATAATTTCTGGTGTCGCGTGCTTTGGCTCACCTATAGATAAGGCAATATGCGCTTTATCCTCTGGCGGCACAATCCCTTGTTTTAATTGAGATAACTTCTCAAATGGGTAAGGATGTAATTGCGGTAAATTGGGGTTCATGCAAAAGGCTTCAGTCATTTAATAAGCCGGTCATTCTATCACGAGCCTGTGCTTTTTTAAAAAAGCAGTCAATGAATTATGAAAGGCGCTAAAATATTCCTTTTTTTTCTAACATTAGTCACTTAAATGCATTCACGTTTTATTCTCTTATTCACCTTTATTTTCAGTTTAAACCTTAGCACCTCTTCTACCCTCTATGCCCATGCAGGTGTCGATCATGGCGATAACTGTTTTGTTGATATCGGAGGGGTTTCCTTACGTTTAGGTGGGTTTCAGTCAGAAGAAAAAATAGGTGGCGGGAAACATTACTGTCACTTGTTCCCCGCAACAGGAACGGTTATTTATACTTTTGAGCAAGATGTGGTTGCCCAGTTGAATAAAAAAATGAATTTAAAGTTTGTAGGAATTAAATCCTATTCTGACCTTATCTTGAACTATGACCAAGCTTTCACTCAAGCACTGGCTCAGGTGGATGATGGCAGTACCATTGAACATAAGTTTCCCGAGACTGGACTTTATGCCCTAGAGGTTTCTTTACAATCAAATGAATTGGAACCTAGTAGCAATAATACTCAACGGTTTCTTTTTTTAGTGGGTTTCCCCGTGATTAAGATGCTGGTATATACCGCGCTAGGATTTTTATTAATGCTTGTTTTTATTTTATTGAGCAAACTAAAATCAGGCGTTCGTCCAAGAGACCTATAAAAACAAAAAAGCCTTTTCTAAAAAGAAGGCTTTATGTAAGTATTCAGAGCCCCCTAGTTTATATTCTCAAGCTGCTAGTCAGGTAGCTCCCTCTCCTGCTGGAGAGGGCTGGGGTGAGGAGAATAAAATTAAGACTTTTCTTATTTCCCCTCATCCAACCTTCTCCCGCTGGAGAAGGCTTTCGCCGAGAGATAAAGTGCGGGTCTCTGAATACTTACGGCTTTATCAGGGAAGGCAATATTATTTGTGGAAGGTGCTTCAATAGGCACGAAAAAACCCTTTGCCCATCCTATGGCTGACCGGGGTTGCTTAGTCACGCCCAAGATCTTCGGTTTTATAAAGGATATAGCCCTCGTAGTGATAGCTTGCATCAATGCCTTTCATATAGATGGCACTGTCATTAATTTTGTCTGTTAACGCTTGTTTTAGCAAAAATTTAATTTCAATATCTTTAATGGGGCTTCTTTCCATCGCAAGCAGGTAATCGTCTTTATCAACAAGGCTCCAGTCAACCACCTGTTTAAGCTGTTTTTTTAAAATCAAATCCAGCCATATTCGCGTGCTTCGCCCGTTACCCTCTCTAAAAGGGTGGGCAATATTCATCTCTACATATTTTTCAATGATTTCATTAAACGTAGATTGCGGCATTGCTTCGATATTTTTTAAAGAAACAGCTAAATAAACAATCGGTGCAAACCTGAAATTACCTTTCGCTATATTGACCGTGCGGATTTTACCCGCAAAGTCATAGATTTCATCAAACAGGTAACAATGAATATCTGCCAAGGTTTGAAAAGTACCCGCTGTTAGCGTATTTAAAAAACCACTGATGAAAAGCTGATTTGCTTTGGCTTTACTGAGTTTTTCCTCAACCCTTGCGAGCTCCACTGCATCAGTAATATTAAGTTTATTTTTTAAAATCATAACGTTCTACCTTAAACAAACATTTTTCTAAGCAGGATTTTTAATGTTTTTTAGTTTTGTTAATTTGCTTTATAGAAAAGGCACTGAATGCTGAAAAATCATTCAGGATCAAAATATAAAAAAATTATAACTAATTGATTTATATTGATACTCCTAAATTGAGAATTGCTGGCAAAGTAGCCAAACCAACAATTAATGCAGACATCGCCCATTACAATGCACTTTGAGGTTGAATCTTCCAACAACTACTTACAATCAATTGTTCTGTTTATTACGCATCCATGATAAGAACGCATAACACTATCAACAGTTAAAGTTTCATCAACGCGAATGTTTTTTTGTGCTTCAATCCTAATAGTTTTCTCAATTTTACCTAAACGCCAATACCAAAAAATTAATTGATAAGAGTCTGGGGGTAAATTCTCAAATTGATAACGCTGACCACTAAAAAGTTTCTTAGTCAGCATGTTTTTTTTAGAAAACAACACCACTTTAAGCGCATCATTATCTTCTGATAACAACTCTAAATTACCTTCAATATTAACCGTAAAATAAGCATTTTGACCGGCTTGTAACTCAGGAAAACTTTGAAAACCTTCCCCTTCTATGTCACTAATAAAAAAATGCTGCGTGCTAGAGGTATTATTCTGGATTTTTAACATATCTCCTGATGATAAAGCTAAAGAACTCGGTGACATTTTCTCAGGCTCTGCGAACAAATGATGCTCGCGCGGAGTATAATAGGGTAAAACTAAACCTACATAAAGTTCATTAAGTTGAGAATAATTAACCATATTGTCGTGATAAATAACGCCTTGTGAATTCTCGTCTCGATAATCATCAGCTGAGCTACTCTTGTCCCGAATTTTATTTGTAAAAGAAGGATGAGCATCTGACGATAAAACCCCAAAAACAGCCCCTTTATCCACGATAATTTCAGGTGTGTGCGTACAAGAAAACAGTAGTAATGCAGTCAATAGGAATAAATATTTCATCGTTTTACAATTTTTAAACTTAGGTTTTTAATCGTCTCTTTTCTTATGGTAACTTTAATAGGTTCGGCTTTATAGCGACGGTGAAATACAACGGCATTTAATGTCCATTCGCCTTCTGGTAAATTATCTATTTTAAAATCTGTCGACTGCACTAAATGCTGATAATGGCGATTAGGAAGGATGATCACTTTGCCTTCCATTTCTTTATGTACTGAACAGTAATAATTCAAAACACCATTTTTCTTAAAACTCCGTTCAAATTTTGAACCTTTTTCCCCTAAACCTAAATCAAAACGATTTACAGGGCTTAAAGAAAAAATATTATGGTCTATTTCCTTACTTTCATTATTTTCCCATTCAATGGAATCATTAGTCATGATAATCGACAGCTCAGGTTTAAAGCGGATATCCTTTTGTGAAATTATGTGCTTTTGTGGTATTTCGTTCTGGTTGAGTGCATTATCACTGGTAAGGTAAATAATTAACTCTTTAACTTGTTTAGGAGCCTGAACCTGGCCTGAAACAGATCCTGCCAATAGTGGGGGTATGAATAGAAAATGAACTAAACTACTTAGTAGTAATGTTATAGGCTGTAGTTTCATCTTTTTTATGATCGTTAAATCCTGTATATGAATTCTGCTTATGAACCTTGGTCAAAAAATATTTATTACCTTCTTTATTTCAGTAACGGCTTTATTATGCACCACTTTATATCTTATTGAAACACAAGCAGAACAGCTTGAGATTAAACGCATTGTCGCGGATCTAAATAAAACCCAAAGTAAGTTTCAGCATGACCTAGAAACTCGTCAAAAACACATTCAAACGTTAAGCGACATTATTACTTCAGATCAAAAATTTCGTTCATTTTTATCACAAATCAAAGATAACTTTTATCCTTTTACAGCAGAAATTGGTAAAGACACCGATGCGGATTTTGTCTTTATGCTGGATGATAAACTCACAATAAGAGCCGATTATGCGAAGAGTAAACAGATTCAGTCGCCCTTAAATGCACAACTTCCCGCCTTTGCACTTGAAGAGTACCTAGATTCAGGTTTAAAGGATTCTAAAATGATTAGCGTGGAAGAAGCGCTTTACAGTAGCCATATTATTCCACTCAAAGAAAGTTTAAATGATGATTATGCGGTCGGTTTGATTGTAGTCAGTAATCAAATTAACGATAACTGGGTAGCTAAACTATTGAGTGACAACACCGCACTTCAAGCGGTATTTTTTACTCACAATAAAGTTATTGCCAAAAACATCGATACAGAACTTGCCGGTGAGATTTTAAAAAATCGTCAGTTTATTCTAAAAACAGGCATGTTTCGGTGGAATAATCAGCGATATATAGGACAGCAATTTTTGTTTGACTCTAATAATTCCGTATCGGGTTATATTCTTAGTGCAAATTTAGATGATGCTTTAGCCGCCTTTAAACAATTACAGCAGCAAATTTTGTTAATTGGTGGAGGGATTTTACTCGCAGGTGCACTATTATTTATATGGATTTCACGACACATTACTCATCCTTTGCGATTAATGACTAAAGGTACCTTAGCTATTGAACGTGGTGATTATCAATATCGAATGAATTATCAAAGCAAGGATGAGGTGGGACAGTTATCCGCATCCTTTAATAAAATGGCAGCGGGACTACAAGAAAGAGAGCGCATTCGCAATACTTTTAACCGCTATGTTGATCCTGCAATAGTCTCTGAATTACTCAGTCAACCAGATAAGCTCAAATTGGGCGGAGAGCGTAAAGAACAAAGCGTATTATTTTCAGATATTGCAGGCTTTACCAACTTTAGCGAAAAACTACCTGCAGAGACGCTAGTCAAAATATTGAATGAATATTTAACCGCTATGACCAAAGAAATAAGTCAACACCACGGTATTTTGGATAAATTTATTGGCGACGCAATTATGGCATTTTGGAGTCCACAACTTTGTGATAAGCAACACGCACAAATGGCCTGTGAAACGGCATTGAATATGCAAAAAACATTGAACAAATTGCGACCTATATGGCAACAAGATGAAGGTATGGAAATACAAGTGCGTATCGGTATAGCCACTGGCGACATGATTGTAGGGAATATTGGCTCAGAACAAGCGCGAAGTTATACTTGCATAGGCGATAAAGTTAATTACAGCTCACGCCTTGAAGGTTTGAACAAATATTATGGTACACAAGTGATGATAGACAGGCAGACTGCTGAGAGTATTACAGGGTTTGTTATTAGAGAGCTCGATACAGTGAGAGTTAAAGGCCGTGAAGAGGGAGAAGCTATTTATGAATTAGTCAGCAAGCGCAATCAAATTGATAAAATACTGATAAAAACGTTAGACGGTTATCAAAAAGGCTTAAACCATTATCGAAATGCTGAATTTAAGCAGGCTGAGAAATTTTTTACCGCTTTAAATAATGATAAACCAAGTCAAATAATGATGAAACGCTGTCAAGAATTACAAAAACAAGCGCCTAAAAATTGGGATGGTATTCATTCTATGTTAGGTAAGTAGGGCTGATTAACTAACTGATGTTACGCACGCCTCAAATGGAATGTGAGTGGCGGTGTTTTTCAAGATAGTTTTGCACAGTCTCCATTAAAAAACAAAAGGCTATAATTTTAAACATAACTTTGGACAGGGTAAAAAACATCTATCTTCATTGTTGGCAAGTTTAAATATTCTTGCCTTTTTAGTGCATACGGTACTTGAGTGGTTTGATCAATGTTATGCGCTAGTACGAAAAAGTTTGGCAAGCAGAAAAACATTTTTTGATGTTTTAAGGGCGCTCACCCGTTACATCGCCTTTGATAGCTGGCAAGAATTAATGGAATTTATGTTGGGAGGGCTAGATATTCCGGTGCCAGAAATATGAAAAATCCTAAATTGAAAATTGCTGATATTTACCCCTTCAGAACGGCATCAACTTAGCTCTGTTTTACTGCCAACTCAGACAGAAGTGAATTCATTTCTATAGCAGGTAAAGGCCGACTAAATAAATACCCTTGGTATAACTCACATTTCCTTTCTTTTAAAAATTGTAATTGAGGTTCTGTCTCCACTCCTTCGGCCACTAACTCTAAATTAAGGCTTTTAGCGAGTGAGATAATAGCCGTACAAATAGCGCTATCTTCTTTATTTGAATCACAATAATCAATAAAAGCTTTATCAATTTTTAAAGTATCAATAGGAAATTTCTTTAAATAGCTCATAGACGAGTATCCAGTACCAAAATCGTCAATAGCAAATCGAATACCTAATTTTTTGATTTTATGCATGACTTCAATACATTTTTCAGTATTATTTGCTAGTACGGTTTCAGTAATTTCAAACTCCAAATAACGTCCTTCAACTTGATGTTTCAACATGTGCTCCTGAACTTGTTGATCAAAGTTATTGACTAGAAAATCACGCCCAGAAATATTAACGGCCACATAAAAATGATCAAAATTTTGTGTTTTCCATTCTGCGATTTGCTGACAGACTGTACCGAGTATCCATTGAGTCACATCCTCCATTAATGTTGACTCTTCAAGTATTGGAATAAAAATAGCGGGCGAAATCAAACCTTCTTTAGGGTGTTTCCAGCGCAATAAAGCTTCCATACTCTGCAGGCTATTATCACTACAAGATACCTTGGGCTGATAAACCATAAAAAACTGTTCTTGCTCTAGAGCAACACGTAACTCTGCCTCATAAAAGAATTTCTTATTTGCCTTTTCTGCCATTTCAGGCATAAAGATACAGTACGTATTTCTTCCTTCACTTTTTGCTGCGTACAATGCCATATCTGCTTGCTGTACTAATTGTTCATGCCGTGTATTACTATGTGAACTTTGTGAAATACCAATACTTGTACGAATAGCTAACTCTGTTCCTTGGTAATTATATGGTTCACTAATATGCATTAATATATCTTCAGCTTTTCGTTTAATAGCTGACTGTTTAGATAATCCAGGAAATAATATAACAAACTCATCCCCACCCCATCGACTAATCACATCACCGTCTCTTTTCACCTTATTTAATCGTTCTGCAACAACCTGCAGAACTGCATCACCCGCACTATGTCCTAAATTATCATTAATATTTTTAAATTGATCTAAATCCAAAAACATCAAGGTAACCTTGGTTTCATGTCTGCAAGAGTAGTCAATTTCTTGTTGTACCCTTTTAATAAAATAGTTGCGGTTATACAAATCAGTTAATGAATCGTTATAAGCCAGCTTAGTCATCTGTTTCTGCAGCTTAATTTGTTGAGTAATATCTCTAATATGAAAGTTAAACTCCTTTGTTTTCATATCACTTGAAGCCACTCTAGTAATGGTTAATTCAGCATCAAATTCCACCCCGTGCATTCTTAATAAGGTAATTTTATTATGCCTATCTAATGACAAGTTCTCATCAATAGAGAAGTTTTTATCTAAACTTTTTTTAAAACGTTCCTTTTGCGCTTGTGGTACAAAATATTCGATAAAGTTGCGCCCTTTCACTCTTTGCTTACTGTAGCCAAAACATTTTTCTGCTGCGGGGTTAAACTCATCAATAATCCCTTGAGGATCAATACTAATAATGCAATCTAGTGCCGTTGTTAAAATAGCATCTCTTCTCGACTCACTGACTTTAAAGGAGTCAATAGCCTGCTCTCTTTGAACAATCTCATCATTAACTCGGGACAACACATGATTATATTGCTTTGCTATTTGCCCTACTTCTGTAAAAGGCTCAACATATACGGGTTTAGAAAAATCACCTTCACTACTATGAATTGACATTTCATTAAACAGCGCCAATGTTTCTGTCGTCGCGCCATGCTCTGAGACATTCAACCCCATCATTTCATCTTCAAGACTAACCCTTAAAGGATGAATGGAGTTAATCGCTTTGAAACAATAATAGCTAATGGTAAATGAATATAAACCAATGACGGCAATCCCCCCCAGCTGAATTGATAATTGTTGAAAGAAACTTAATCCTGTATTCCAGCTTTGCACATCTGAAAAGAAAACAAAGGCTAGCGTCCCCCAAATACCACAAAATAAATGCACAGGAATGACACCAATCGCATCATCAATTTGATTCTTCTCTAGCAACTTACAGCCTAATACTACAATACCCCCAGCAATAATAGCCATCCCGACCGAAGCTAAAGGTGTCATTAAATGGCAACTAGCCGTAATGGAGACCAATCCTCCAAGCAAGCCATTAATCGCTGACGACACATCGATAGTTTGACTGGACCAGTAATGTACAATAATTGCACTTAAAGCTCCAAAAACTGCAGCTAAACAAGTATTAATAATAATGAGTGGAATATTATGACTAACTGCTAAAGTACTTCCTGCATTAAAACCAAACCAGCCAAACCAAAGCAAAATAACACCTAAAACAGAAAGGGTTAAATTACTGCCTTGTATTTTACCTTTCCCTTCTTCAAACCGTCCGGTTCTAGGCCCGATAATCAAAACAGCCGCTAATGCAACCCAACCACCTACAGAGTGCACTACCGTTGAACCTGCAAAATCAATAAACCCTGCCTTACCCAGCCACCCTGTTAATTTGCCATCCAATACTCCAGACCAAGCCCAGTGCCCAATCACAGGATAAATTAGAATAGAGGTCATTGCTGAAACCAGCATATAGCCACTAAAGCTCATTCGCTCTGCAACTGCACCCGAAATAATGGTAATTGCAGTCCCACAAAACATCATTTGAAAAACAAAAAAAGCTAACGTTCTAGGCTGTAAATTTCCATCAAAGAAAAAATCACTACTCCCGAACAAACCGTTAACAGAAGACCCAAACATAATGCCATAACCAACCAGCCAAAATATAGCACTACACAAGCACAAATCCATTAAGTTCTTTATTGCAACATTAATGCTATTTTTACTTCTCACCATCCCTGTTTCTAAACAAGTAAAACCTGCCTGCATAAGCAAAACAAAGGCCGAAGCAATAATAATCCAAATGGTATCTTGCATATTATTTATATCGCATTAGTATAGTAAAATTAGCTCGTTAAGCGTTAGTCACACTGGCTAACGCTTAACACTAGGTATTAAATCAAATATTACTGATCAAGTAATTTCGCCCACACATCATAATCATCTGCTTCTTCAATTTCTACAGTGACGATATCTCCCACTTTTAAATGCGTCGCACCATCAATAAAAACCTGACCATCAATTTCAGGTGCATCTGCTTTACTTCTTGCCACTGCCCCCTCTTCAACCACTTCATCAATCAAAACTTGTTCAATGTTACCTACTCGCTGCTGTAAACGTGCTGAACTAATGCCTGCTTGATGGGCCATAAAGCGCGCTAAACGTTCCTCTTTAACAGGCTCTGGAATTGAGTCAGGTAATTCATTTGCCACTGCTCCTTTTACTGGAGAATAAGCAAATGCACCGACTCTATCTAACTGTGCTTCAGTCAAAAAATCGAGAAGCTCTTGAAATTCCTGTTCAGTTTCACCTGGGAAACCGACAATAAAAGTGCTGCGCAATATAATATCCGGACAAATTTCTCGCCACGCTTTAATACGTTCTAAATTATTTTCCGAAGCGGCGGGACGCTTCATTAGCTTTAAGATACGTGCATTAGCATGCTGAAAAGGAATATCTAAATAAGGGAGTATTTTCCCCGCCGCCATAAGTGGCACTACTTCATCTACATGCGGATAAGGGTAAACATAATGCATCCGTACCCATATACCTAGTTCACCTAGCGCTTCTGCCAAATCATAAAAACGTGTCCGTAGCTCTTTTCCCTGCCAGTCAAATGCTTCATATTTTATATCTAAGCCATAAGCACTGGTATCTTGTGAGACGACTAATAATTCTTTAACACCCGCGTCAGCTAAACGTTTTGCTTCCAACAACACCTCATTAACTGGGCGACTAACTAAATCACCGCGTAATGAAGGAATAATACAAAAAGTACAACGATGATTACAGCCCTCTGAAATCTTTAAATACGCATAATGTTTGGGTGTTAATTTAATTCCTTGAGGCGGAACTAAGCTCGAAAAAGGATCATGCAATGGAGGTAAATGTTTATGTACCGCACTAACAACCTCTTCTAAAGCATGCGCTCCTGTTATTTCTAATACTTGCGGATGCTTTTCTAAAATCTCATCTGCTCGCGCGCCTAAACACCCCGTTACAATTACTTTTCCATTTTCAGCAATGGCTTCGCCAATACTGTCTAAAGATTCCTCAACGGCAGAATCTATAAAGCCACAGGTATTAACAACGACCATATCGGCCCCGTCATAATTAGGCGCGACTTCATAACCTTCTGAGCGTAATTTAGTCAAAATACGTTCACTATCGACCAATGCTTTTGGGCAACCTAAACTAATAAATCCAATTTTGGGAGTTTTCATATTACTTTTCTATTAATGCTAACTATATTAAGGTGATGATATTTTTACGGCTCTTTAACGATGTTAAGCGTAAGTATTCAGAGCCCCCTAGTTTATATTCTCAAGCTGCTAGCCAGGTAGCTCCCTCTCCTGCTGGAGAGGGCTGGGGTGAGGAGAATAAAATTAAGACTTTTCTTATTTCCCCCTCATCCAAGCTTCTCCCGCTGGAGAAGGCTTTCGCCGAGAGATAAAGTGAGAGTCTCTGAATACTTACTGTTAAGCTTATGCTTTGCCAGCTAATAAATGTACCGCTAACCAAATACTGTCATTTTCAGGATCTGTCCAATCAACGCGATGCTTGCAATGCGCAGGGATCAACAAATAATCTCCCGCTTGTAATTGTTTAAATTCTTGAGGGTTTTCAAACTCGAGAGTAGCCTGGCCTTGCACTAAAAATACCCACTCATCATTTACTTGGTCATACCATTCATTTTGTGGGCTAGCTTGTCCTTGAGAAATGATTCTTTGTATATGTACTTGTTCATTTTTTAACAAACAGGTAAATAATTCCTCAGGTAATGAGGCCGGAATATCTGCTAGAATATTTTTAATTTCAACGGGAAACATAGTGCTCAGAGCTGTTAATCATTAATCTCTAGTTTCGCTACCGTTAACTTTTTCATATTGTCATTAACCTTTTCTTAAGATAACTACTCAATACATTTATGGTAACCGCAAAACTACCTTTATTTTTATTTCTCATATTAATGACCACAACACAAACGACAATAGCGCAAGAAAACCCTAGCGCATGGAGCCTTGTTAAAAATGATAATGGCATCAAAGTTTATACTCGTACACTTGAACACTCAGACTACAAAGAGTTTAAAGCCCTCGTGAGTCTAGACACCGATTTAAAAACGTTATTAAAGTTTATTACTGATGCAGATAACTGTACAAACTGGCAGTATCGATGTTTACAAAAGATAAACCTTAGTGACAACTACCTTTACAAACTTAGTCACTTACCTTGGCCATTAAGTGACCGCTATACCGTTATGCAATCTCAGGGCCATCTTAATCCACAGAACAATATTTACACATTAAATTTAAAGAACATTCCTCGTGAACAATTACCCGCGCATATTTTAAAACAACTGCCCGACGAGCACGATACCGTGCAAATGCGTAATTCAGATGGTTATTGGCAGTTTCAACTCGACGCGCCTACCATTAATATTACCTACCAAATGCATGGCGACCCCGCAGGCTCATTACCTGCTGATTTCGCTAACTTAGGCGTTATTAATGCCGCCTATGTCACACTAAGCAATCTCAAAGAACAGCTCCCTACATCCATACCTAACCAGTCTGAATATTAGCACCTAAGTTTACCTATGCAGCTCGACATTATTTCTATCAACAGATATTTTAATCTGCCCTTGCAAAAGGGCCTGTAACTCTTCGCCTGCCATGCTATAACGCCAGCCATGAAGCAATAAGCACTCTTCATCGCCCTGCAATAATTTCTCTAAATCTTTACGTGTTGCCAAGATAATTGGGTTTAAAGAATGCTCCTCTGCGCGTAAGCGCACCACACCACTCAAAATATCTAATACGGCTTCTTGCTGAACTGTCTTCTTAGCGCTCTTATTTTTCGTTGTTAATTTTAGGCCAGGCAGCTCCTGCGCAACTTTAATTAAATCACAGACTTTTTGTCCCGAACGTCGTACAAAACCATCATTAATACTACGTATCTCAGACAATGCTGTTACAGTCGTTGGCTGTAATTTAGCCATATCTAAAATTAATTCATCCCGTAAAATCCAATTTTTAGGTCTATTATCATTTTTAGCAGCCTGCTCTCTCCACTCAGCAAGTGCTTGAACAATTGCTAATTGTTTACCGGTTAATTTGTTTTTGCCTCTAATTTTTAGCCAAGCATTTTCAGGCGGAATATCATATAGCTCAGGATTCATTAACTGCTCAAAATCTTCCTTCAACCAAGTTTCTCGCCCTAAGTCCTTTAGTTTCTTCTCCATCATCTGATAAATTTTAGCTAGATAAATAACATCATCCGCTGCATATTTCATCTGGTCTTCTGATAAAGGCCGCTGACTCCAGTCAGTGCGGGTATGAATTTTACTTAGATTAATATTCAAAAAACCTGACACCAACATCGCATAACCTGGGTTTTCCTGATAGCCTAATAATGGCGCAACAAGCTGCGTATCATAAACAGGTGCAGGCAATTTCCCAGATAATTGATAAAAGATTTCCACATCTTGCCTGCAAGAGTGTAAAACTTTAATAATATTTGGATTATTAATGATTTCAAACAGCCCCCCCATCTGCCCTTCCAAAGCAATGGGATCAATACATACGACCCATTCTAGTGTTGCAATTTGTAATAAACAAAACTTGGGATAATAGGTTTTTTCTCGCAAAAACTCAGTATCAATAGCAAGCCACGGCTCATGTTGCATTTTTTCGCAAAGAACGTCTAAATCGTCCACTGAATCTACAAACTGAATTTCACTCATACGTTTTTATTTATCATTAATAATTAAAGATCAAACCTTTTCTTGGCCCGAATTCGGATTTCTTTTACTCGACGCTAGATAATGCCTACGCGTACCACGTCGATAGCTTTTTTCTGTTTGAAACTTTTTCCCCACACCATTTAATCGCTTAATATCTAAGCCTTGCTGATTTATTTCTAACTCTTTAAATCGTTGTAAAATTTCAACCGGCATACCTGGGGGGAGGCTCAAAACACTGTAGTATTCAAAAACATCTACATAACCAATTTTTTTACGTTCAACACCCGCTTCTTCCACTAAAATATCTTTTATATGGTTAACCGTCACTTGATGAGTTCGACCCACCTCAATACGATAGCGAACCATTTGTGCATTAAGTAATTCAAACGCTTTTTGCTTCTCCATGGATAGCTTACTACTTTCCAGCTCACTTAAATTCAAAGTCGGCTCATTTATAAACAACAAAGCGGCGGCTAAATCTAAGTAATCAAGCTTTAAGTGGCGCGCACTCACTTCAATTAATGCTTTATTAGCGCTTAAATCCTCTTTAGAAAGAATTTTTTTTAACTTATTTTCTAAGCTTAACTGTTTTTCCACTTCAGAATATATTACTCGATCATTCATCCTTTAAGCTTCCCAAGCGAATATCAACATAAGATTCATCACGTAACCGTCTTAACCATAACTCAGTTTCTTCTTCTATTTTTCTTTGTCGAATTTCATCCCGCGCCTGCTCTAGCTCATGCTCCTTACTATTATCTTTACTGCGCCGCTCTAAGACTTGAATAATATGCCAACCAAACTGCGTTTGTACGGGGTCACTAATGTCATTAACCGCTAATTCGGACATTGCTTTTTCAAAGGGAGGCACTAATAAACCAGGCACCACCCAGCCTAAATCCCCACCTTTTACTGCAGAGCCCGGGTCATCAGAATTTGCTTTTGCGAGTATGGCAAAATCATCACCATCAACAACGCGCCCTTCAATAATAGCGAGCCGCTTCTGCGCTTCCTCATCATTAATTAATTCATTTGTTTTAATTAAAATATGACGCACATGCGTTTCAGTAATAATATGTTGCTCCACACCCGTACTATCCAGCAATTTTAAAATATGAAAACCACCTGGGCTACGAATGGGCTCCGAGATTTCACCTTTATTCATTTTTTTAACGACATCAACAAAAAGTGTCGGTATTTGATTTAATGTTCGCCAGCCTAGCTCCCCACCCTCTAGAGCATTTGCATCATCAGAGACGCTAACCGCCATTTTCTTAAAATCTGCACCTGCGCGTAACTGCTCAATAACTTTATGCGCATCTACCTTCTCTGTTTGTATCGCTTGTGCAGAGGCACCTTCCGGCACGGCAATTAAAATATGTCCTAAAAAGTATTTTACTTTTATCTCTTCTGCACTTAACTGCGTATCTAGATAATGCTGAACCTCTTGGTCAGATACTTTTATTCGGCCGCCAATTTCATGATTCCTTAACTGATTAATAACAATTTCTTTACGCACATTTTCTTTAAATGCGGCAAAATCCATTTTCTCTTTTTTTAGCTCACCTCGAAACTCCTCCATGCTCATGCCATTTTGTTTAGCAATGGTAACGAGTGAACTATTAACCATCTCATCAGTCACATTAACGCCTGCCTTTTTTGCTAATTGACTTTGTAATTTCTCAATAATTAGCCGCTCTAACACCTGCTTAAATATAACCTGCTCCGGTGGTAGCTGCACTCCATTAGCTCTTAGCTTGGTAACAATAGCTGAAACCTCTACAGCCAACTCGCTTTCAAGAATAATGTCATCTTCTACAACGGCCACAATGCTATCTAATTTTTCAATAGCTAAGCTATTACTGCTCAAAAATATAAGCATTGCCCCTAGCATTAAAGAAAAAATATTTCGTGAAACTCTATCCATTACTTTTCTTTTCCTGATTTATTCTTCATTACTCTTAATTCCAATTAATAGTTAGGCTTTCTGTAACCTGAAATATTTTCCAATAAAAAGTTCTCTAATTTTTCCCCAAGGCTCGTCAAACCTTTTAACTCAACTTGAAAAAAAATGGAACTTTCAGGCGTAGCACCTTCTTCTGTACTACGAATAAATTGACGTGAAATCAATCTAAAGCGCCAACAACATCCCTCTTTTTCAACACCATAAAAATACTCTAAAGCTTTACGATCAAAAAATGAATGCCGATACAAACCAATAATACTCCAACCATCATAAATAGGAATCATTGTTGATACAACCAATTGCTCTTGACCGCTTTGCCCAGGACGTTCTAACCGGTAGCGATAACCCAAATTAAATAATAAATTATTTGTAGCATGATAACTGATATCAGCATTGCCTCGGCCAACAGCACTTTCCTTATAATTCCACTGCAAGCCTGATGTAAATTTAATTTCATCTGTAATTTCACTACTAAATTCAGTGATTAAATTAGAGAGTAATTCCGAATGAACTTCATCTCCGCTTAAATTTACTTTTCTCTCTTCAAAATAGAATATCTGCCCCACGGTAAAATTAAGACGCTCCCGACCTTCGTCAAGCAGTCGAGTCGTTAATGCTGTTGTTATTTGGTTTGTATTTTGAGTTTTATCTACTCCATTAAACTCATTATCACGAAACAACTGACTACTATTAAAATCATATAAGGAAGTATCAAAATTGGGCATATCACTTTGATCAGTGTGTGGAACATATAAATAATACATTCGTGGCTCAATCGTATGCGTTAATGATTCAAATTCTCGTTCCAAAAACAAACCACTGTCAACTGAGACAATAGGCAATGTCTTACTGAGCGTGTTTGAGCTACCTGTTACATCACCACCTAACCAATACTGCGTATGCTGCAAAGCGACTTTAGGATTAATAAAACCGGCATTGCTACTAAAAGGAAAACTGACTGAAGGCTTTAAATTGAGTCGCTGCCCTTCAGGACTACCATCCGGGAAATGACGCTGAAAATACACATATTCACTATCAAGAGCCAGGTCAATGGGCACCTGCTGGTCAAAAGCCTTATACATATCCAGCTTTACCTGAGGCAGCCGCCTATAAGGCACATTATCATCACTTGAATTTGGATCAATATTTTGAAAATTCTCAGCTCTTGCCTTTAAAGACATCCACGGCAAGGTATAGTTAATATTGGCATCACTAGCTAGGTACCGTGACCGAGTCCCCGTACCTAACGTTCCCTCTAGGTCTGAGAAATAAGCATTATCGGATACATAGTTAGCATCCCAGTCAAAACTTAAATTATTAGTTATTTGGGTTTTATGCTGATAACTTCCGCCCCAACGCAAACTTTCAGTCTGTGAATCTTCTGGCATAACTTCAACATTAATTTCCCCTTCAGAAGCATTCCATAGATAACGAAAATCTGTCCCCATCATAAAACCACGAGAGCTCATATACCGCGGTGTTAAAGTTAAGTCATAATTAGGTGCGATATTCCAATAAAAAGGCTGACTAAAATCAAAACCACCACGATTAGAAAAACCTACTGCAGGGATTAACAACCCTGTTTTACGTCGGTCATCAATAGGAAATGAACCATAAGGAACATACATAACAGGCACATGCTTAAACTCTAACCAACCATGTTTTATGGCTGCCCTGCCAGTTTCATTACTTACTTTCATCTTTGAGGCATGTAAGATCCAGTCCTGATTGCCAGGCTTACAAGAAGTATAAGTGACATTACTATAACGACTAAAACTTGGGCTATCACGATAAATAACATCCGCATCCCCCCGGATCGGTGTCGCTGGTAGCATGTAGGAAACATTCCGTATTACGGACTTATCTTGCTGAAGGTTCATGCTTCCAGAGGTACCGTACAATGCCATAGCTCCATCACTATAAGTCACATCTCCGTATAAATTAAGCACTCCAGAAGCTTTGTTATAGTCTGCTTTTTCCGAAACAACGCGCTGATCTGCTCGGGTAAAATCAATATTACCCGTAAAACTAATCATATCTTGGCCATAGATTTCACTACTATCAGCAAAAATATGAGTTGGCCCTTGCTCTCGTAAAGCTTTGTCATAAGAAAAACTAGGTTGAGCCCCTAATTCGAGCGAACACATTGCCCAAGGGTCTTGTGCAAATTGCTCTTGTAAACGCATGAAAATTTGCTCTTGAGCTTGGCTATAAGTATTTATAAGCCAACTGTTTTGCTCTATTTCCTGCGTAGAGCTCATGAAAGTTTCAGGGCTTGTACAATTTAACTGTTCGTCGACACTATTTTTTTCACAATGCACTTGGGCTTCACTCGCAACGGCACGATGACCATTCAACACCCAAAAACAGAAAAACAACAACAATAAACGCAGAACCATGCACCTAACAAAACTAAACATTAAAAAAACAATAAAGCCTACACGAATAGACAAAATAACATAAAATAGCAACCGACTATTTTACCTTACTTTTCCAGCTTCTTTATAAAAGAATGATAACGGCAAACGACGACAGAGAAAAAGCTATCCTGCAATGGCTAACAAATGACCTACAGTTAGAGATCACTCAGTTTGAACCTGCATCGAATGATGCAAGCTTTAGACGTTATTATCGAGTTAACCATCAAGATCAGAGTTATATTGTGATGGATGCGCCTCCTGAAAAAGAAAATACAGAACCGTTTATTAAAGTCGCCCTACTCTTTAAACAAGCTCAAATAAATGTTCCGCATATTGTCCAGCAAAATACCGAACAAGGATTTTTGCTTCTTGAAGATTTTGGCTCCGAATGTTTATTAGACAAACTAAATGATGATAATGTTGAATCACTTTACTGTGATGCGCTAAGTAGCTTACTTACCCTGCAACAGAATATCGATATTGATAACTGTGAATTACCTCATTATGATGCCGCACTATTACAAACTGAGCTTGACCTATTTTCTGATTGGTTTTTAGCGCAGCAGTGCGAGCTAAAGTTGACACCCGAAGAACAGTCTATATTAGCCGCAAGCTACCAACTTTTAATTACATCTGCTTTACAACAAACTCAAGTTTGTGTGCATAGAGACTTTCATTCACGTAATTTAATGCACCGCCCCATTAACAACCCTGGTGTTATTGACTTTCAAGATGCGGTTATTGGCCCTATTACTTACGATGCCATTTCCTTATTACGGGATTGCTATATTAGCTGGTCTGAACAACAAATAGACCAATGCCTCAAGCCTTACTACCAAAAACTTATCCAAGCACAACTCATTACCTGTGACTTCACTCAATTTAAACGTGATTTTGACTTAATGGGCATACAGCGCCACCTGAAAGCGATTGGAATTTTTTCTAGGCTCAATATACGTGATGGAAAAGAAGGCTATTTAAAAGATATTCCACGTACATTAAATTACGTCATCAATATCAGCCAACACTACCCAGAACTACAAAACTTACACAATTTCCTCACTGAAAGGGTTTTACCTGCAAGCCAAAAAGCCTTATGAAAGCTATGATCTTAGCCGCTGGCCGTGGTGAGCGTATGCGCCCATTAACCGACCACACTCCCAAGCCTCTCCTTAAAGTAGCTGGCAAACCTATTATTGAATATACGATCGAAGCCTTAGTTCAAGCGGGCATTTCAGAGTTAGTCATTAACCTTGCCCATCTTGGCGATCAGCTAGAAACTTACTTAGGAGATGGGGCTAAATATCAAGCTCATATTAGCTACTCCCATGAGGGTGATGTCGGCTTAGAAACAGCTGGCGGTATAAAAAAGGCACTCCCTTTATTAGGGAAAGAACCCTTTCTGGTTATTAATGGGGATATTCATTGTGACTTCCCTTTACAAAATTTATTGCAGAAACCTGTCGATTTAGCGCATTTAATTTTAGTCAATAATCCAGAGCACCATCCGAATGGTGATTTTTCCATACAGGCTGAATCCAAGCTCTCTCCCGACAATAAACCAAAATTTACGTTTAGTGGCATAGGTCTATATCACCCAGATCTATTCAAGAAAATCCCTCAAGGAAAATCAGCGCTGGCCCCTTTATTAAAAACTGCCATGAAAAACCAACAAGTCACAGGCGAATTACACTCAGGCTTTTGGATCGACGTAGGCACATCCGAACGTCTAGAGAAATTAAGTCACTTAATTAGCACTGCCAAACACAATAAAAATTGATGAAGGGTTTTATCTTTCGCCCTGCTGTCTTGACAACGCTTTCAAGCCTTTTTTTCTTAGCTGTGTGGCATATCCTTGCGACTTACTTAAACTCACTTACATTACCTAGCCCTGCAACTGTATTCCTAGTGCTCATTGAAGAAGTTCAATCAGGGCAACTGCCGCACCATTTAAGTAAAACTCTGACTCGACTCTCGATTAGCTTTAGTATCTCTATGATACTTGGCTGTGCCATCGGCATCCTATTAGGTTGCCATCAAAAATTGAATGCTTTTTTTGATAACTGGCTAATTATCTTTCTCAATATTCCTGCCTTAGTCACCATCATCTTATGTTACGTCTGGTTTGGCCTAGTAGAAACAGCGGCTATTTTAGCCGTAGTCATTAACAAATTACCGAATGTCATTGTTACGATTCGCGAAGGTACGCGTTCTTTAGATACAGAACTACTAGAAATGGCAAAATGCTACCGCTTCAGTAAAAGCAAAACATTACGTCATGTCATTTGGCCACAATTACACCCTTTTGTAATGGCCGCAACTCGCTCTGGCTTAGCTTTAATTTGGAAAATTATCTTAGTTGTAGAAATGCTAGGGCGTAGTGATGGCATGGGCTATCAATTACATTTATTCTTCCAATTATTTGATGTTGCGAGCATTTTAGCGTACACCATTGCTTTTGTTACGCTGATTCAAGGTATTGAGTTTTTTATATTAAAACCCATCGATAACCGTGCACAAAGGTGGCGAAAATGAGTCATTTATCCATCAATATTACAGACAAATCCTACACCAACCCAAGTAAGAACGAACATAAGCAAGTTATCAAAAATTTACAGCTCAACCTTAATAAGCATGAATTTGTCTGCCTAGTTGGTCCATCAGGCTGTGGCAAAACAACGCTTTTAAATATTCTCGCCGGCTTAGATTCTGATTTTTTAGGGAGCATCTCACAAACGGATAGCCTAACCTCACCAAAAGTTGGCTATGTCTTTCAGAATCCGAGACTATTGCCTTGGCGAACCGTACAAGAAAATATCGAACTTGCTTCAGAAGCTAAAATAGAAGCCATAGAATTCCTACTGAAAATCATGGGTTTAGAAAAAGAAAAACAGAGCTTCCCAGCTCACCTCTCATTAGGAATGAATCGTCGGGTGGCTATTATTAGAGCCTTTGCTACCGACCCAGATTTGCTATTGATGGATGAGCCCTTTGTGTCATTAGATCCACCAACTGCGCGCCTAGCTCAACAATTATTAATTAATTTATGGTCTGAGCGTCCGCATAAAATACTTTTTGTTACACATGACTTGCGAGAGGCTATCACTTTAGCTGATCGGTTAGTTTTTTTGCACAGCAACCCCATGTCGGTTATTACAGAGGTTCCTATTTCCATTCCTAGACAAGAAAGAAAGCAAGAAACAAAAATTGAAAAATTTAAACAACAATTATTTATTGATTACCCAGAAATAACTACGCTATTATAGCGACTACATTCAATATACTGATAACCCTAAGGTTACTTTTGAATATTCACACTGCTTGCAGAAATTCATTCAATAACCTGACCATACCTACGGAGAACGAGCTTACATGAAAAAATCACTTCTTATTGGCATACTAACAACAACGGTTGCAATCATTCCAAGCGTTAGCTCTGCAAACAGCGATTCCACTAAATATCCAGCGGCAAACTTTCAACCTAAAGTTATTTATTTAGACAAAGAAGCGGCAAAAGGGCCTGCAAAATT